>Ga0208903_1000115_pt1 | contig 81174 bp, 66 predicted proteins | sample AntAceMetag02UKJ_FD_184769 | JGI IMG/M metagenome (GOLD analysis project Ga0208903, IMG submission 184769) | Saline lake microbial communities from Ace Lake, Antarctica - Antarctic Ace Lake Metagenome 02UKJ (SPAdes) (version 2) | ecosystem: Environmental > Aquatic > Non-marine Saline and...
ATGGAGTCGAAACCGCCGACCGCGTCAAAAATTTCTCGGATCCGGTTTTTGATCGCAGTGTCGGAGGTGACCTTTTCGACCTCGATCGGGGTGTTGTTTCCGGAACTGCCGTCCTGCGCCGAGGCAAGGGAGGTGAAGAGCAGAAGTGCGACGGCGAGGAGGATGCGGGTCATGTCGGTAACGTGGCGTGCTTCCGGGAACGTTCGCTTCTCACGCGACCGGCACCACTCCTAGTTCGGTAAAAGGCACTTCGTGTGGCAATACGCCTTCACGCGCCGCAATAGCACAGGTCACGCCGGCGGCTTCTCCCATCGCGACGGCGTTTCCAGTGACCCGGTAATTGCTGTGAGCGTAGAAGCTTCCGCTGATGCAGCGACCGGCTAGCATCAAGCCATCAACATCTTTGGCGTGAAGCGCGCGGAGAGGAATATCGTAGTGCTGAGATTTAAAAGGTTTGTTCTCGATGCCTTTCGACTTCGTCGGGTCGGTCGCGTGGACATCGATGGGGAAGGTGACGCGGCAAATTCCGTCGTCGAAGCGGGAGCCGTTCTTGAGGTCGTCGTTGCTCACGGTGTAGCGTCCGTGGATGCGCCGGGCCTCACGGGTGCCGATCTGTTCCCCCGTCGCGATAATCTCGATGCCCTTCCAGACGCCGCCTTTTTTTTGCAGCGCCTTGATGAGAGCATGGTTTTCGCGGCGGGCTTCGAGGGTGGCGCGGCTCACGTCGTCGGCGTTGATCGCGGAGACGCCGTATTGGTGGTTCGCCATCATCGCATAGAGACCGTCATGAATTTCGAAAATGGAAGGCCCCGCGTAGGAGGGATCGATTCCCGCGCTGCGAAACTCGGCGAGGAGGTTGGCTTTGGCCGTCCCGAGGTTGTTGATCTCGGCATAGTGATTGATGAACGGACCAATCTCCTTCGATTTCACCCCGTGGAAAAGGGCCATGAGGCTGAAGGGCTGCGTGATCCCGTCGCCGGGACGTCCGAAGTCGAACCCGCATCCAGCCTGGGCGGCAAGATCGCCATCACCGGTCGCGTCGATGAAGCTCTTCGCGGTATAAACCTCTCGTCCTGATTTTGATTCGGTGACGACGGCGGCGAGTCGATTTTTCCCGTCAGGAGCGGCCCCGACGATGCGAGTGAAAAGACGAATGTTCACTCCGGCTTCGAGGAGCATGTCCTCGAGGAGAAGCTTCATTGCCTCCGGGTCGTAGGTTCGTCCCCGGGCAGTTCGTGACCCGACGTCGCGGGAAAAAGTCTGACCGTTTTTGTCCGCTTCGAGTCTTGTCAGGATTTCCGCCATGATCCCCGGCTTGTTGAACGCATCGAGGATCCAACAGAGCATTCCGGCGGTCCAGACTCCCCCTACGCAGCCATGAACCTCGATCATGAGGGTGCTCGCTCCGGACCGGGCGGCGGCGAGGGCGGCCGCGACACCCGCAGGACCGCCTCCGGCGACGATGACATCGTAGTCACCCGCGACAGGGATGTCCCGAGCGTCTTCGTGAAACCAGTCACCCTGGAGAGTTCCCGAAGTCGGGACGTGGAGCCGTTCATTCGTACCGAAGACTTTGGCTTCATCGCCGGGGCGGGGACGACGGAGGGGAATGGGACGATTGTCAGGGTTGACCTTTTCCTGCGCACTGGCACCCAATCCTGCCGCGAGCGCAGCGGCACCGGTCGTGATCGTTTTCGTAAAGTGGCGACGATTGAGAGGGCGGTCGTTCATTTCCCCATTCAATCGGAAAACGCGGAATTTGAATACGGCACCTTCGCGTGCGCATTTTGGTGTCCAGTGATCGGGTCCTTATTCCGGTCTGGTTTTCGCTCGCTTCATGAAGCGCCATTTGTCACAAGTGCAGGCATGATTCGTCGTGAGTTTATCAAGAAATCCGGAGCTGCGGTTTCGGCCCTGGGAGTTTCAGCATTGGGAGAGGAGTCTTCCCCGCCGCCGAATTTAGTGATCATTCATTGCGATGAGTTGAATTTCCGAACGATCGGATGCTATCGGGATACCCTGGCTCCGGAACAGGCCTTCATGTGGGGGCCTGATGCCGTTTGTGAGACGCCTCACATTGATTCGATCGCGAAGGAGGGGGCGATCTGCACCAAGTTTTATGCGGCGACTCCGGTTTGTTCTCCTTCACGATCTTCGTTGATTTCCGGGCGTTATCCTCAGAACACTGACGTGACGAATAACAGCGTGCATCTCAATGACGGAATCACGACCTTTGCGCATCAGCTGGGGAAGGCTGGCTATGCGACGGGCTACGCTGGTAAGTGGCATCTCGATGGCGAGGGAAAACCTCAGTGGGGGCCGGAGCGCAATTTTGGATTTGAAGACAATCGCTACATGTTCAATCGCGGTCACTGGAAACAGTTCGAGCTGACTGAGGATGGACCGCGTGTGAAGGCGAGAGACAAAAAGGGCGAGCCGAGTTATTCGGTCGACGGTGCCGATGAAGAAAGTTTTGCGACCGACTGGCTCACGGACCGGACGATTGAATTCATCGATGAACACAAGGACGAGCCGTTCGTCTACATGGTAAGCATCCCGGATCCTCACGGTCCGGACACAGTTCGTGAACCCTACGCTTCCATGTATGACGATGCGACAGTGCAGAAGCCACGCACCTATGACAAAGATGAGGCGACGGCTCCGAGTTGGGCGAAGCCTGACAAGAACTGCATGTGGAAAATGGCGTCTTATCACGGCATGATCAAATGCATCGATGACAACGTCGGGCGACTTATCGCAGAGTTGAAAGAGCGTGATCTTTACGACAACACGATTTTCATTTTCACCGCAGATCATGGAGACATGCGTGGCGAACATCGGAAACAGAACAAGGGTTACCCGATGGAGGCTTCCGGCAAAGTGCCTTTCGTGATTCGATGGCCTAAGTCGATCCCCGCCGGGTCACAGATTGATCGTGCCATGAATACGACCGACTTCATGCCGACGATCCTCGCGATGATGGGAGGCCAGCTTTCCGGGGAAGAAGAGGGCAGGAATCTCAATTCCCTTTTCACCGGTGGTGAGGTGAAGGGAGCGGACGTCACTTTCATGCGTAGCACCACCAAATCAGTCGAAGACACTTCCGGTTGGATCGCGGCAGTGACGCCGACTCACAAACTGATTCTCTCCGATAAAGATGAGGCCTGGCTCCTGAACCTTGAGAAAGATCCGGACGAGTTGGTCAATGTGATCGACGAGCCCGAAGAAGCTGCGATACGGAAATTTCTCGCGAAGCAGCTCCAGCGCTACGGCAGAAAAACCGGTGATGCGAAACTGAAAGATCCTCACACGCGCCGGACGCATGAGGCTTTATTAGGCTAGTTGCTGCGGACTCTAAATCCCGTCCACAATCTCATTCAACGTTGCGCTGGCACGCATTGCGGCGGAGGTCATGGCATCGTCGGGCTCGTAGTAGCCGCCGATATCGACAGGCTTGCCCTGAACCTCGAGGAGTTCTTCGACGATGCGGTTTTCGTGCTCAAGGAGCGCGTGATAGATCGGCGCGAATTCCGCTTTGAGATCGGCATCTTCGTCCTGGTTCGCGAGCGCTTCGGCCCAGTAAAAAGCGAGGTAAAAGTGACTCCCCCGGTTGTCGATCCCCCCGAGGCGACGGGTTGGGGATTTGTCTTCGATGAGAAACTTGCTCGTTGCGTCGTCGAGGGTTTTCCCGAGAATTTTTGCCTTCGGGATATCGAAGGTGTCGCTGAGATGCTCGAGCGAAACGGCAAGAGCGAGGAATTCCCCGAGAGAATCCCAGCGCAGGTAGTTTTCGGCGACGAACTGCTGCACGTGCTTCGGCGCGGAACCACCGGCGCCGGTTTCGAAAAGACCGCCGCCGTTCATGAGAGGGACGATCGAGAGCATCTTCGCGCTCGTGCCGAGTTCGAGAATCGGGAAGAGGTCGGTGAGGTAATCACGAAGGACGTTACCGGTCACTGAGATCGTATTTTCTCCCGCCTTGAGTCGCTTTAGGGTGTAGTGCGTCGCCTCAATCGGAGACATGATTTGCATATCGAGTCCGTCGGTATCGTGATCGGCGAGACAGGTGTTCACCTTGGTGATCAAATTCGCATCGTGGGCACGAGTTTCGTCGAGCCAGAAGATCGCGGGCCACCCTGTCGCGCGGGCGCGATTCACCGCAAGCTTCACCCAGTCGCGGATCGGAGCATCCTTCGTCTGGCAGGCGCGCCAAATGTCGCCCTCGGCCACTTCGTGTTCGAAAAGGGTCACCCCGGAGTTGTCGACGACACGGATGCTTCCGGCGGCGGCAACTTCGAAAGTCTTATCATGCGAGCCATACTCCTCAGCCTTCTGGGCCATGAGGCCAACGTTCGGCACGGTGCCCATGGTTGTCGGGTCAAACGCTCCGTTCTCGCGGCAGAAATCGATCGTCGCGGCATAGACGCCGGCGTAGCTGCTGTCTGGGATGACGCAAAGGGCATCCTGCGGCTTGCCGTCCCTATTCCACATTTGGCCGGAGGTCCGGATCATCGCCGGCATTGAGGCGTCAATGATGATGTCGGACGGGACGTGGAGATTGGTGATCCCGAGGTCGGAATTGACCATCGCGAGATCAGGTCCGCTTTCGTAAGCGGCTTCAAGGTCCGCCTCAATCTCAGCTTTTTCATCCGCAGGGAGGCTCGCGATCTTGGCAATGAGATCACCGAGGCCGTTTTTAAAATCGACGCCGAGATCTTCGATGAGATCAGCGTGCTTGGTGATGACATCTTTGAAGTAGACCTCAACGGCGTGGCCGAAGATGATCGGGTCGGAGACCTTCATCATCGTCGCCTTCATGTGAAGGGAAAAAAGAACGCCGGAGGCTTTGGCCGCCGAAATCTGATCTTCGAGGAAAGAAAGGAGCGCTGCTTTTCTCATCACGGTGCCGTCGATGATTTCACCGGCGAGGAGCGGGGTGGATTCTTTGAGAATCGTCACCGTTCCGTCGGTCGCGACGAACTCGATGCAGACATCGGTCGCGGCGGGAACGACGACCGATTTCTCATTCGAGCGGAAATCGTCTGCCGTCATATTAGAGACGGAGGTTTTCGAATCCGGCGACCAGGCACCCATCGAGTGCGGATTCTGTTTGGCGTATTCCTTCACCGCCTTTGGCGCACGGCGGTCCGAGTTACCTTCGCGGAGAACCGGATTGACCGCCGATCCCTTCACCGCATCGTATTTGGTCTTGATCCCTTTTTCGCTGTCGTTCGATGGCTCCTCGGGATAGTTCGGGAGGGCGTAGCCTTTGGCTTGGAGTTCGGCGATGGCGGCCTTCAGTTGCGGAATCGACGCGCTCACGTTCGGCAATTTGACGATATTGGCTTCCGGCGTCTTCGCGAGATCTCCAAGCTCGGCAAGGGCATCAGCGACTCGTTGCTCTTCGGCGAGGCAATTTGGAAATTGGGAAAGAATGCGACCGGCGAGAGAGATGTCACGGGTTTCAACGGAGATGCCGCTCGATTTCGTGAACGCCTGAATGATGGGGAGCAGTGAGTAAGTCGCGAGCGCAGGGGCTTCGTCGGTCTTCGTGTAAATGATTCGGGGCGCCATGATGAGAGTCGTGAGTGCTTTGTCTTATTGCGGACCAGTCGTCGGTCCGGAGGGCTTCGCGATACCCCAAAACCGTGACAAAATCAAAGATTTAGCCATTGTCGAAGAGCGAAACATCAGGAATCCGGGCCGAGTTTCATCGCCATGGTTTCAAAACCCAAGCACTGAGTCGCCCGTTCCTGTTTCATCCCGCATTTTTGTGTCCTCAAATGAAACTCAACAGGGTATAACGGGCGACTCAACAGGGTTGAATCCCCATCTTTTCATGAAAATTACCTGCCTAGCCGCTCTGATCTGCTTCTTCTTGACTCTCACTGCTTTTTCCGACGAAACCGTTCAGCAGCTCATTCGCGCGGGCGGTGGGGAGATCGATTTTGGAAAGTCGGTTCCCGGTCGGATTGTCCTTACTTCCCCTGCGGCCTTTCCTCTCTTGCAGGATGAAAAGGGTAGCATCATCGCTGCTGCGGCGACGAGTAGGGACGGGGGTCGGACGGTCGGGTTCACCCATGGAAGTTTCCTGAAGGGGGGCGACCTCACGGCGCAGGAATCGATCACGTCGCTGGTCCTGAATGCAATCCGGTGGGCGGGGAAATCGAGTGAGCCGTCGGTGGGGCTGCACCGGAGTGTCGCGGAGATAGATGCCATTTTCGAAGAGGCTGGATTAGAGGTCTCGGTGATTTCTCCGGAAGAGATTTCAAGATCAAAGGTGACGGTTTACTGCCTGATTGGTCATGAGGCGCTCAGCGATGAGGAGATCGAGGCACTCACGGAATTTCTCGCCGACGGGAATGGATTGGTGACGGCAACGACTCCCTGGGCTTTTGGTAAAAAATTTGACCCGTTTTCCACTTTCCCGGCAAACCGGCTCATGGCGGAGTCCGGGTTTCAGTTTGAGCCTTCCGGCGTCGCCTCGAATGCTTTGCTGGCGATCGGGGGCAGCGGCGACCCGGGGGAGGCCACGATGGAATCTAGCGGAGCCCTTGCTGCGGTGGCGCAGTTGATGGAGAATCATGCGGATCTCACCGGCTCAACTCTCACGAGGGAAATTGAAGCGATGAACCGCGCCAAATCTCTCACCGGCGACGGGCTCGTCGAATTTCTTGCCGGATTAAAGCAGCTCAACGAAGCGGTCGGCCCGATCATTCCCACCATCGAAAATCCGGTCGTGCCCGGTGCGAGCCCGCTCGTCGATGCGATCATCGAACTGGAGACCTATTTCAACGAAAACGCCTTCCCGGGAATGATGTATGCGATCCCGGCGGCGGCGAATTACCCCGGGGAAGTGGTTTATGGCGCAGAGCGGGTTGAGCACGAGTTCACGATCGAGGGCACCTATCGCGGTTGGCTTGAAGGTCGCAATGCGGCTGGTTGGCAGGCGAAAGAAATGCGACCGACCGGCATTTACGCGCCGCCGGGCGAGGTGATTTCAGTGACGTTGCCGGCGAAGTTGGCGGACGAAGGATTCGAGGTCGTGATCGGCTCCTACGACGGGCATCTTCGCAATCGTGACCAATGGCAGCGCTACCCTGACTGGCAGGTGAAGCGCGAGGTTCGCGGGGCGGTCACGGAGGCATCGAGTGGTCTCGGCGGACTCGTCACGATCCGGGTGCCGCGCGGAGCGGAGTACGACGAAATCCCCGTGACGATCTCCGGCGGGGTCAGGGCTCCGCTTTATGTTCACGGGGAAACCGGTCTCGAAGACTGGAAGCGTGAAATTCGCGACTACCCCGGTCCCTGGGCGGAACTGGCGAGTGACCGCATGATCATTGCGATCCCGAGCGAGTTCATTCGCAATCTCGATGATCCGGATGCAGTCATGGAGGTATGGAACGGGATCATCGACAAATCGGCTGAGCTTGTCCGTGTGGATCGGAATAACTACCGCGCCGAGCGTATCATTTTTGATCGCCAGACGTCAGCGGGCGCGATGCACAGCAGCTATCCCGTTGCGGCGCACCAGGACAAGTCAGCCGTGCAGGCGGTCGATGCCCATGCCTTGAAAACGGAGGGAAACTGGGGATTTTTTCACGAATACGGGCACAATCATCAGCATAATTTATGGGCGCTGCCGGGGACGGGGGAGACGACCTGCAACCTCTGGTCGGTTTATTTATACGAGGAATACATCGGGAAAAACCGAGACGAGACTCACCGCGCGATTCGTCCGCTCGACCGGAAGCAGCGGATGAACGCTTATTTTGAGGGCGGTGCGAAATTTGATCCGGAATGGTCGGTTTGGACGGCGCTCGAGACTTACCTCATGGTGCAGGAGAAGTTTGGGTGGGAACCTTTTCAGGCGGTCTTCGATGAGTACAATCAGCTCGCCCCCGATGATCGTCCGAAAGGGCAGGAGGAGATCAACGATCAGTGGGTGATCCGGCTTTCGAAGGCCTGCGGAATGAATCTCCAGCCCTTCTGGGCGACGTGGAATCTGCCGATGACAGAGCGGGTTGAGGAGGAATTGCGCGAGCTTCCGGTCTGGGAGGAGCACCCTGTCAGGCAATGGTCAAAGACCGGTTCCTAGCCGCGATGGGGAAAACCATTTGAAAGGCCTCGCTTTTCTGGCATCCTCCGAAGGTCTCTTATTGGATTAGGCCAACCTTTTGATATGGCAAGATCACGGAAAAAAGCGGTGCTGGCATTGGAAGACGGGACCGTCTTCGAAGGAATTAGTTTTGGGGCGGAGACGACTCAGACTGGTGAGATTTGTTTCAATACCTCGATGACGGGGTATCAGGAGATCCTCACCGACCCGTCTTATCGTGGTCAGTTGGTGACGATGACCTGTCCGCTCATTGGCAACTACGGGGTCAGCGAGACAGATGCCGAGAGTTCGCAGATCCACGTGCGTGGGTTTGTCATCGAAGAGCTTTGCGACGTGCCGAGCAGCTGGAGGAGTCAGCAGTCGCTGCATGATTACCTCGCTGGTTCCGGTGTCCCGGGGATCGAGGGGGTCGATACCCGCGCTTTAACAAAGCGCCTTCGCGAGGCGGGATCGATGCGGGCGACACTCTGCACGGACGGCAGTCTCGACGCGGCGGCAGCAGTTGCGGCGGCGAAAGCGGCTCCGCCCATGGAAGGCTCTGACTTTGTGAAAGAGGTCACGACGCCGGACAGCTACCAGTGGGATCCGGAAAGCAAGCTCAGCCGCGAGTGGACGATCGTGAATGAATGCGTGAATGAGCCTCTCGAAGAGGAAAATGGCGAAGTGTTTCGTCCTCTCGATGATCCGAAATACCGCATCGTCGCCTATGATTTCGGGATTAAGCGCAACATTCTCCGGAGCCTTCGTCAGAAAGGGTTCGAGGTGGAGGTGGTGAACTCACGCACCCCGGCCTCCGAGGTTCTCGCGAGAAATCCGGACGGTGTCTTTCTTTCCAACGGTCCCGGTGACCCGGCGGCGCTCGATTACATTCACGACGAGGTGAAGCAGATCATCGACAAGAAGCCGGTCTTCGGCATTTGTCTCGGTCACCAGGTGCTTGCCCACGCCTTCGGTGGGAAGACTTTCAAATTGAAGTTCGGTCATCGCGGCGGCAATCACCCCGTGAAAGATCTTCGCTCGGGTCGGATCGCGATCACTTCGCAAAATCACGGTTTTGCGGCAGATGGTGACGCCCTCCCAAGTCACATCGAAGTGACCCACATCAACCTGAACGACGACACCGTCGAGGGGATGCGCCACCGTGATTACCCCGTTTTTTCCGTTCAATATCATCCGGAAGCGGCTCCGGGGCCAAATGATGCCTCTTATTTCTTTCAGGAATTTGCTAATCTCATTGATCAAACGCGCTAACTCGTAGTAAAACCGAACCCAACATGGCAAGCATCACTCTTTACGTACCCGAGCAGGATCCTATCGCGATCGATCTCGATGGTTATCCGCAGATCACGATTGGTCGTGGTCCCGACAACGATCTCGTCCTCGACCATGTCTCTCTCTCCGGCTCTCATGCCGTGATTCAGAATGAAGGCGGCTCATTTAAGGTCACCGATCTTGGTTCGACCAACGGCACATTCATGGATGGCGAACAGATCACCGAGGCGCCTCTCGTGAATGGTTCCCGCGTTCTTTTCGGCAGTGTGGATTCGGTGTTCAGTGACGGTGCCGCAGCTCCCGCCGAGGCACCTGCCGCCGGTGGCGAGGGCGGCTATGGAGGTCATCACGCTCAGATCGCTGAAGTCTCAAATCGTCCCGATGGATTTGTCGATCTTTCTCCGATCGAGAAGGTCGTTAAGAAGGACACAATCGGCATGATTGCCATGGTCATTGGCGGGGTTGCGATTCTTGCAGCGATTGCGATGATCGCGATTGCGGCAACGATGTCCCCAGCGTAAGGATCTCTTCTGCCCGTCTTTTATCGATCGCTGTTTAGCGTGGCTCGTCCTCCATTTGATAACCGTTTGGTTGTTTGCGTGGAACGGCTGAAAGATCGGGAAAACTCTGTTTGTATCTGACTCAAGGATTACTCATGTCGAACACGATTGTGATTGGTGCCCAGTGGGGCGATGAAGGAAAAGGAAAGATCGTCGATCTTCTCACGGAAAAGACGGACATCGTCGTGCGCCCTCAGGGTGGCAACAATGCCGGACACACCGTGATCAGCGAAGGTGTCGAGTACATCCTGCATCTCATTCCCTCCGGCATTCTCTGGCCCGGCAAGCAGTGCGTTATCGGTAACGGGGTCGTCATGGATCCGATCGCGCTCCTCGTCGAAATCGATGGCCTTGCCGAAAAGGGTATTCCGGTGACGCCGGAAAACATGATGATTTCTTCGCGTGCCCACCTCGTGATGCCGTTTCACCGGGAAATGGATGCCTACCGCGAAGCCTGCAAAGGAGCTGGGAAAATCGGGACGACAAAGCGCGGGATCGGACCGACCTACGGTGACAAAATTGACCGCATCGGTTTTCGCCTTCACGATCTCGTCGGTGATCCTGTGAATTTCACCGAGCGTCTTTACCAGCGCATCAGTGACTGCAACGTGCTCTTCGAGCAGGTCGGGATGGAAAAACTCGATGCCGAAGCGATCGGAAAAGATCTCCTCGCCGCTGCCGAGCGACTCGCTCCTTTCTGCGCGGACACCGTCGGGTTTCTTCATGCGGCGATGAAAGAGGGAAAGTCTCTCCTTTTCGAAGGCGCTCAGGGCACCTACCTCGATATCGATCAGGGCACTTATCCCTACGTCACTTCCTCCAACACGACTTCCGGCGGAGCCTGCACCGGGTCCGGTGTGCCGCCACAGAAGATCGACCGCGTTGTGGGAGTGACCAAGGCCTATACGACCCGCGTCGGCGAAGGCCCGTTCCCGACGCAGAACGACACCCTCGCAGATCGCTTTCACAAAATGGGCCGGGAGTTCGGCGCTACGACCGGGCGCAAGCGTCGCTGCGGATGGCTCGACCTCGTCCTCGTGCGCTACGCTGCGATGGTGAATGGCTTCGATGATCTTGCGATCACGATTCTCGATGGTCTTGACGACTGTGCGGAAATCCCGGTGTGCACGCACTATGAGCTCGACGGGGAGAAGTTATTGCTTCCTCCTGCAGCGGCGAATGACTTTGAGCGGGTCGTCCCGGTTTACGAAAACCTTCCCGGTTGGCAGACTGACACCACCGCGATCAAGAATTACGACGATCTTCCTGAGAATGCCCGCGCCTACCTCGCCCGCATTGAAAAGGAAACCGAGACCCGGGTCAGCATGGTTGGAGTGGGGCCATCCCGCGACCAGACCATCATCCGATAAGGCGATAATCCCATGGCTGCGTTTGATCCGGAAAAAGAGATCCCGCGCCACATCGCCATCATCATGGATGGCAATGGTCGCTGGGCGGCCGCCCGCGATCTGCCGCGTCGTGAAGGACATCGCGCCGGAGCCGCTTCCGTCGAAAACTGTCTCGAAACCTGCGGCGAAATCGGGGTTGAGTATCTGACGCTCTACGCCTTCAGCTCCGAGAACTGGAAGCGCCCCGAAGCGGAAGTGACCGCACTCATGGGATTGCTTGCGCACTTTTTGAAAGAGAAGACGCCCACCCTGATGAAGAACAACATCAGGCTGCAAGTCATCGGGCAGGTGGATCGCCTCCCTTCGTCTAATCGCAGAGCGCTGGAAAAAACAATCAAGACCACGGCGGAAAATGATGGTCTCACCCTCGTGGTGGCGTTGAGCTACGGTTCCCGCGAGGAGATTTTGGGAGCGACGAGGAAGCTGATGCAGTCAGCGGTCGATGGCGAAATCAAACCGGAGGATTTGACAGCGGAAATCTTCTCCAACTCACTCGACACCGCCGGGATGCCTGATCCCGATCTCCTCATCCGCACAAGCGGGGAATACCGAGTGTCGAATTTTCTGCTTTGGCAAATCAGCTACGCCGAGATCTACATCACGAAAGATTACTGGCCCGACTTCGGGCGGGAGCAGTTGCTCGAAGCGGTGGCAGACTATCAGTGTCGGCAACGGCGTTTCGGGGGGATTTAGAAAGTTGGAGTGAGGCCTTCAGGCCTTTTCGTGGCATGGCTAAAAAAGCCCACGAATGGACACCAGTTTTCACGAATCCATTTCTCCGCAGAAGCCCTGATAAGTGTTTCATGAGTGTCGATTAGTGGTTCGCCCCTCTTCGCCCAGTCAGTTCAGCTCCTCTAAGTCGACCCACTTGCGCTCCGCCCAGCTCTTCAATCCTGCTTCCGCCAATTGCACGCCCTTCGCCCCTTCCATCAAGTCATAGGGAAAGGGCTCATCCAGCGCGACGTGGCGGATGAAAAGCTCCCACTGAATCTTAAAGGCGTTCTCGTAGTCAATCGCATCCGGCACTTCCTGCCAGCCTTCGTAAAAGTCGATCGGTTGCTCAATGTCAGGATTCCAGACCGGCTTCGGCGTCGTCCCGAGAGACTGGACCCAGCACTTCCGTAAGCCGACCGTGGCGGAGCCCTTCGACCCATCGACATTCATCACGAAAAGGTCATCGCGCCGGACCCTGACATCCCACGAACTGTTGAACTGACAAACGACGCCGTTCTCCAGTTGAAAGGTTGCGTAGCAACTGTCGTCGGCGGTCGCCTCGTATTCATTGCCGCTTTCATCGATGCGTTTGTCGATGTGCGTCGCGCCAAGGCAGGAGACACTTTCGATTTTTCCGAAGACGTGGTCGATGAGGTAGCGCCAGTGGCAGAGCATATCAATGATGATGCCGCCGCCGTCTTCCTTTCGGTAGTTCCAGCTCGGGCGCTGCGCGGGTTGGTCGGCATCGTGGCCCGTGAAAACCCAATAGCCAAATTCTCCGCGGACCGAAAGGATTTCGCCGAGGAATCCCTGATCGATCAGTGTCTTCAGTTTCCGGATTCCAGTGAGCCAGAGTTTGTCCTGCACGACCCCGTTTTTGACCCCGGCATCGCGACAGAGCTGCGCGAGGCGGACTGCTTCGGCGGTCTCAACGGCGGTGGGCTTTTCGCAGTAGATCGCTTTCCCGGCCTTCACCGCCATCTCGACAAAACGAGCGCGGTGCAGAGTTGAGCTGGCATCGAAAAAGATCTGGTTTCCCTCATCGGCAAGGGCAGCATCGAGATCGGTGGTCCAGCGTTCAACGCCGTATTTTTCAGCGAGAGTTTTCAACTTGTGCTCATTGCGACCGGTTAAGATCGGGTCAACTTCGATCACTTCGCCCGGTGCGATTTCAATGCCTCCCTGATCCCGAATCGCGAGGACCGAGCGGACTAGGTGCTGATTCGTTCCCATGCGTCCCGTGACGCCATTCATGATGATACCTATTTTCATAAAACTCTTTTTCTTAATCCTGTTCTTTCTCCCTGCTTGTTCCTAACAAAACTCCAAATATGCTTGCTTGATCTCCCCCAGAAACTCATCCTGATCCCGCGCCCACCATCGTTCGGAGAACACTTCGACTTCGTTGAAGCCGTCAAACCCCGTTGCTTCGACCATTTGGCGAATTCCTTTGAGGTCGATGCAGCCTTCGCCCATGAGGCCGCGATCATTGAGAAAATCCGTCGTGGGTGTTTTCCAATCACAGAGGTGAAAAGCGAAGAGGCGGTTCTTTTCTCCTGTGAGCTTGATTTGTTCCTCCAGATCCGGATCCCACCAGATGTGATAGACGTCGGCGGCGATCCCGACGAGGGGGTGATCGAGTTCGTCGCAGACCGCGTTGGCGGAAGCCATCGTGTTGATCGCGCTGCGGTCGTCCGCATACATGGGGTGAAGCGGCTCGATCGCCAGCTTGATCCCGTGATCCTCCGCAAGGGGAAGAACGGCGGCAATCCCGTCGGCGATCTGCTTTCGCGATTCAGACAGGGCTTGTCCGGGAACCGCCCCGCAGACGAGGACGATCATGGGGGCACCGAGCGCGACCGCTTCGTGGATCGCGAGACGATTGTCGTTGATCGCTTCGTCGAGTCCCTGCGCATCACGGGCTGGGAAAAATCCTCCGCGGCAGAGCGAGGCGATCTCAAGTCCGTTCGCTCGAATTCGTTCCCCTGTTTTTTCAATGTCCCGCCCGTCGAGCCACTGGCGCCAGACGGTGATTCCGGCGATTTCAGCCGCTGCGTAGCGATCCATGGCTTCCTCAACCGACCATGGCTTCGTCGTGATCGTGTGGACGCAGAGTTTTGAGAAAGTGGTCAGCTCGCTCATGACTGTTTGGCGAAAAGATCGATCCCGAGACGCTCCGCGATCCGAAGCGGGCGCTGCATCGCCCCGGCCATGCGCTTCGCTTCGTCGTCACCCCGCCGGTCCTGGCAGTCCGGGTGAATCTCGGAGGATTCGATGATCCCGAGATTCTTCAAGACATGCGCGGTGCTGTGCTTGTAGTCAGCGGCGCTGCCGTGCTCGTTGAGACGGAAGACGGCGTCCTCGAGTGACTGAAAGGCTTCGAAGAGTTTGTAAACGCGAGTGTCGAGGGGTGACTGAGTCCACATCTGCTTGGCCGCGCAGATGAGCGGGCAGGCGGAGACGCCGGCTCCGATGAGCAGCGGGTTGCCCAGACGAATCGCCGTGGCGATGCCGTAGTCGTCGCCGCTGTGAGGCGAAAAATCGAGACCGAGGTCGCGACACATTACCGACCAGTAAAGAAAATGTGGCTCGTCGAGGGTCGAAATTTTCCCGCCGATGAATTTTTCGTGCTGCGCGAGTTCGTGCAGGAGCCAGGGGCTGAAGGGCGTCGCCCAGGGGACGAAGGACGGCTCGAGCGCGTGAACGATCCCCGGGACGGTGAGCATTTCCGCGATCTGGAAATAGGCGTCACGGCGCTGTTCATCAGGAAGCTCGTTGAGAAGCTTCGAGGTCATGATCATGATCTCAACATTGTCGAAACTCTGCGCGACTTCGAAGTGAGGGCGATACCACTCCGGTTTAAAAACATCGCCGTTCGCACCGACTGCGGTAGTTCCGCAGATGATCTTCGGCCCGGGAAAGGCAGCCCGGAAGCGACGGATCACTTCGGCGTAGAGCGTTTCGTTGAGCTGAAAAATATAGCCGGTGTCGGCGTTGATGACGAAGACCAGCTCGACCCCGTAGGCTTCACCGGCCGCCAGCATCCAGCGAATGCTGTTTTCGAATCCTTCCCAGTCCGGTTGTCCATTTTTAAACGGGAGCAGGGTCGCGACACAGAGCCGGGCACAGTTTTGGTGATCGACGAGGGACTCCTCCGGGGTGTGGGCCCAAATCGTTTCGTTCCAGGAAGTTTCAGGAGTGAGTTCGTCAGGGTGCGTGATCATAGCGTTGGGCAGAATACGCCCCCTGCGAAAATGGAGTGAGAACAAAAACGATTGATTTAGCACAAAAGCGATGTCGATTTTGTCTTCATGGAAGAACTGCAGTCCATTCTTTTCGAAGACTTTGAGATCTCATTGCCGGGGTTTTCCCTGCGTCGTGTCGCGCTGAACCAGCACATGCCGCGGATTGAAAAACTCAGTGAGCATCGGCATGACTACCATCAGTGGTTACTCTATTTGCGGGGGAGGGGAAAGCAGCTCATCGAAGATCGGACCGTGGAGGTTGCCCGTGGCACGGTTCTCCACATCGAACGACGAGTGCGGCACCGCTTTGTGAAGGAGTCCGAACTTCGCCCCTTATGTCTCGTCATTGATTTTGACACTGATGAAAAACTTTCACCCTGCGCCCAGAGTGTGATTTCCGGGCAGGCCTTGCAGGAAGTCGAGCGCCTCCTCGTCGCCATTCATGAGGAGGAGAATCGTGAGGCAAAGCGGCCTTTGGCGATTTCCTCGCTGCTCTTGCAAACCGTTGCTTTGTTAGATGATGCTTTGAGAGAGACGCGGAATGAGCCTCTTGCGAGTCCGGCGGTGAATCAGGTCATGCACGCCGTTTCGAGAATGGGTTTGGTCGAGGCTTCTCCCCGAATCATCGCAGAGGCTTGCGGATGCACGCTCGATCATCTGAATCGCCGGCTAAAAAGCGAAAGTGGAAAAACGGTCGGTGGGATGCTCAACGATGCTCGAATCGAAGCTTGCACCGCAATGTTGCGGGAGACCGCGAAGCCGATCGGTGAAATAGGCGCCGCCATCGGCATGGACGACCAGAACTACTTTTCCCGCTGGTTCCGGAGGCAAACCCGGCAGACGCCGACTCAGTGGAGAATGCCCCGGAATAATTCATAAGAGTTAATGTAATGTCAGGGTTACCTAAGTTTAATAGTGTAAATTTCGATTGCGAACTGTCCGGAAATTTAGAAAGGCATAGGAATGAATCGTGTCTTTTGGGGAATTGGGGGTCTTGTCATCACTTGTCTGTCAGGTTGCGCGACGCAACTTGGTCCGGGATCGATCAAGCAATCTCATCGTCCTTATAATGATTCGGTCATTGAAACACTGAATGAGCAACTGCTCTTGAATCTGGTGAGGCTGAAGTATCGGGACAATCCCTACTTCATCGAAGTGACAAGCATCACCTCCAGCCAATCGGTCGAAGGCTCCGTGGGAGCGGCGGGGACTCTGGAGCGATTGCGGAATGCGGGGGTCTCAGCGGGGTCCTCTTTTTCCGATAGCCCTACGATTTCATATCAACCACTGCAGGGTGAGGAGTTTATCCAGAAGCTCATGGCCCCGGTGCCGATTCAGGGGATTTTGAAACTGACTCAGTCCGGCTGGAGCATCGAGCGGGTCATGCGATTAGCGGTCGAGCAGGCGAATAACATTCACAACGCGCCCACGGCATCAGGCCCGACTCCGAGTCGTCCTCCGGAATTTCTGGAGTTCAAAGAAATGGCCGCGAAATTGGACCGGCTTCAGGAGACGCACGGGATTGATGTAGCGCTCGACGGAGGCGAAGTCGCGATGATCATTGATCCTTCGCGGATTAATCGGGCTGACGGCATGGAGATTCGGCGAACGCTTCGCCTCGACCCGAATGGCAGTCAGGTCATTTTGACCGATAAGCCGAAGCGCCGCCGCGGACCGGATGATCTCTATCTGCAAACGAGATCCGTGAGCGGGATCCTCTTTTTCCTTTCGCATAACATTGAGGTGCCGACGGCGCACATCGAGCAGGGGCTGGTGACCGTGACCCGCGACGAGGGAGGCAATCCCTTTGACTGGAATGAGGTCACAGGAGATCTCCTCAAGGTGAAATCATCCGCCTCGCCGCCGGTCAATGCCTTTGTGAAGCTCCGCTATCGCGGGCATTGGTTTTATATCAGCGATAATGACCTGGAGTCGAAATCGACTTTTATGTTGCTGAACCAACTCTTCAATCTACTCGCAGGCGACATCAGAAAAGCGGCTCCAGTCCTGACGATCCCGGTGGGGTGATCGGTCGGGATTCTCCCGAATCCCGCTGTGGTTGTTACAGGTTTCGGTAGACGTGTTGCAATGTCAGGATCGAATACGCGGTCACGAGAATGGGATTATCCTCCATCCAGCGATTGGATTCCACATTGATCCAGGATCCGTCGGGTTGTTGTCGACTCATCACCTCGAGGGCGAGATCCTCTTTCCAGTCGATTTTTTTCCCTTCCGGTGTCACGAGGTGTTCGGTGCCGGTGATCGCGAGGGCTTTCGCCATCGTGTGATAGTAGTAAAAAAGTCCCTGAGCATCCATTCCGGGGTTTTCATCGAGAGTGAAGTTGTTCTGCAGCCAGCTCATGACCGAGGCGATGCGGGGATCGTCTGGGTCCATCTCGGCGTAAATGAAGGCGAGAAGTCCCGCGTAGCTCATGCTCCCGTAGCTTCGTAGAGCGGTCCGTTCCTGGCCATCGTTGCCCGTGATTTCGATGACGTCAGATTTCGTGTCTCCGGGGAAGTAGATAAAACCTCCTTCATCCTCTTCGCGGAGCGCCGCTTTGTCCCCGAGTCGAGCAATGGTCTCTTTCGAATTTTGTGTGCGGCTCACGAATTCAATCGCAGCATCCCAATCGAGGTCGAATTCTGTCGATTCGTCAAATTTGGTGTCTGTTAGAGCTTTCCTCGAATAGTAGAGTGCTTCCAGGGCAAGGTGAGTGTTCGACAAATCCGAGTGCGCATAGCTGCCGCCATAGCCGACGCCGCCGTCGAAAAGGTTGTCCGTGTCGCCCCGTTTGTCGTAGTCCTGTTGCTGATTAATGAGGAGTCGCCGCGCTTTGGCGATGACGGGAAGGTGCTCTTCCTTCCCGGACTGAACGAGAGCCATGATCGATAGCGCGGTGTTGTAGGTCGCGAGTCCTTTCCCGTAGATGCCGCCGTCCGATTTCACATTCCCGAGGAGAAACTCATAACCCTTTTCAGCCGCTGCCGGGAGCTCTCCGGCTCCGGTGAGGGCGGGGTCGCCAAGGATCGCGGAAATGGAAATTGCTGAAAAGGCAGGGATAGATTGATCGCTCCATGAACCCGTTTCCACATTCTGTTCGGACGTGAGGTAGGTGACGCCCTTTGCAATCGCCCGCTCGAGCTCGAGTTTTAGGGAGACGTTCGCGTCTCCGCTTGGCGTGATCGCTTCCTGGGAGGAAGCAGTGACGGCGATACTTAAGACGATGGCGGCGAGAAGAGGATGAGGCTGACAGATCATGGAGCGTTGGGAGGGTGATTTAGAAGGGCGGGGAAATGATAGGCTCAATTTTGACTGGCGGAAATGATCAGTTTTCCGGTCGTGCCGATTTCAGGGATCATCTCAGAGTTCGCGCCCCAGCGTTCATCGGTGTCGGCTCCTTCAATTGTCATGTTGAAAATCGCGAGGTGGTCGAGGTAGATGGCGATGATAGATCCTTCCGCTTCCGCCATGAAGGTTCCGTTTTCGATACGGGACCCGGTGTAAATCCAGGGATCCCCGCGCATGGGGGCGTTTTTCATCCCGTCGAGGATGAGGTCCGGAAGGTGGAGTGCTTCCGTTTTTCCCTCCGCCAGAAAACGGAATTCAACCGCGTCTCCGCGCTCTGCGGCAGTCCCGCCTTCCTCCTCAAGGAGCTCCGGCGCGAGGAGGAGATTAAAGACATCGCCGTAGCCGGATTCGTATTTGAGAAGCTTCAGCGCGATCTGGAGATTCATCGGGGAGATCGAAGTCGTGAGGATTGACTCATGCACCTTTCCCTGCTCGTGGACGAGGACGTACTCGATCGGGCCGCCCTCTCTCATGTTGACCACTACGGGGAAGGAAATTTCGCGGTTCCCGGCATCAATTTCAATTTCCCCGAGACGATAAAGGTTTTCGCCAATCTGGGTCACCGCAGGGCGCTTCTCTCCTTCCGGCTCATTGGCCTGGAGCTGGATCGTGCCGACGACGATCAGAAGAAGAATGAGGTGGCGGAAAGAATGCATCTGAGGGAACAGTAGTAGAAGCGGAAAATTCTTCAAAGGTCCGAGTATCGGTATTCGTGAATAGCTCGTTATCACTATCTGATGAAAATTTCGCTCCCAAACGATTTTTCATCCTGTCATGGAAGTCAGGGTGAAGAGACCGGGATTGAAAGGGTTCAGGCGGGAATTCGATCCCGATCCCGACGCTTTTGATTCTCTCCAGCGATCGCGCTGTCTCTTTTTTCCAACCCTCTCTTCTCTTTTTTCATGACAAAACCAAAAGTGGTTATTCTCGGTGGTGGATTCGCCGGGATCGAGTGCGCCAAAGCATTCAACCGTAAGAACCTCGACGTTCTCTTGATTGATCGTCAAAACCATCACCTTTTTCAGCCGTTGCTCTACCAGGTGGCCTCGGCTGGTTTAGCCGCCCCGGAAATCGCTCATCCGATCCGGAGTGTGTTTTACCGACAGGACAATGTTCGTGTCCTCATGGAGGAAGTGACAGGCATTGATTTGGCGGGCAAGGTCGTGCACACCGGCGGAGGCGAGAACCCCTACGACTACCTCGTCATCGCGATGGGAGTGAAGACCGGGTATTTTGGGAATGAGCACTGGGAGCCGTTCGCCCGCGGGTTGAAAAGTCTCGACGATGCGACCGCGATGCGGCGGGATCTCCTTCTCGCCTTTGAAAAAGCGGAGGCTTGCGAGGACCCTGTCGAGCGGGAACGCCTCATGACCATCGGTGTCATTGGCGGAGGGCCAACCGGGGTCGAACTCGCCGGTGCTTTCGCTGAACTCGCTCGACACGTTTTGCAGCGGGATTTCAAACACATCAACACCGATGAGGCGAAGATTCATCTCATCGAGGCCGCGCCCCGACTCCTCGCGATGTACGACGAAAAACTATCGGAATACACCCGGGTGAGTCTCGAAGAAATGGGCGTCACGGTTCGCTTGAAAAGTCCCGTGAAAGACCTTCGCGAAGGAGAGATCGAGCTCGAAAACGAAACGATTCGGGCCGCCAACATCATCTGGGCTGCCGGTGTCGAGGCGCCGGCTCTGATCCGTGAACTCGGTGTCGAAACTGACCGGGCCGGTCGTCTCATTGTCGAAACCGATCTCAGTTTAAAAGATCATCCCGAAGTCTTTGTCGCCGGCGACCTCGCGCATTGCGTCGATCAGGCCGGGAAAACCGTCCCCGGAGTCTGTCCTGCCGCGATGCAGATGGGAAAACACGCCGCCGCCGTCATCCTTGATGAAGTCGAAGGCAGGGTGAGTAAAAAATATCCCGTGAGACGACAGTTCCGCTATTTTGATAAAGGAAACATGGCGACAATCGGACGCAGCAAAGCAATCGCTGAAAGCATGGGGATGAAATTCGAAGGGTTCGTCGCCTGGATGATGTGGCTTTTTATCCACCTTCTTTTCCTCGTCGGATTCCGGAATCGCCTCGCGGTCCTCATGCAATGGTTCTATGCCTACGTTCGCTATCGACGTGGCGCGCGTATCATCACTGGGTTGCAGTGGAGCCGGGAAAAGTCGGCGAATGAGTGAAGAACTCCCATTGCTTCCCGATTAAATTCCGACGACCTTCTTCCGAATGCGAAAACTGATTTCAGTCATCGCGGTTCTCGCAGCCGTTTGCGGAATCTCCCCGTCTCAGGAGGTGCCGGGATTAGTGGCGGCAAAATGCTCCGGCTGTCATCAGGTGCCGAGGCCCGGATCCATGCCGCGTGGTGTGTGGCCTAAGATCAATCTCAAGATGGTTGATTTCATGGAGGCGGCTAATTTACCTATCACGCAGGTGGAGTTCGATGAGATCAATTCCTACTACCTCGCGAACAGCTCAGAATTTTTGGACCGAATTCCTGACGATTTTGAAGAGATTGCGCTCGAGTTTGACAAAATGAGCGTCGGTCGCGCTTCCCTCGATGAGCGCCCCCAAATCACGAGTTTAAAGCTGTGTGATGTCGATGGTGATGGCATTGAGAACGATGTCATGGTCACCGACAACAATCTCGGAGGCGTGAGCTGGTTGCAGTATCGGGACGGAAAATGGAAAGAAACAATGGTTGCTGAAATTCCTGCAGCGGTGAATACCACGGCATTTGATCTCGAAGGTGACGGAGACCTTGATTTTGCCGTTTCCGCGATGGGCGTCATGCACCCAAATGATTCGCTCATCGGAGAGTTTCACCTTCTCATCAATGACGGGCGCGGGAACTTTGAGCAGCGCCAGCTTTTGGCCGACGTCCCCCGGATCACAGATTGTGCTCCCAGTGACTATGACGGGGACGGGGACATCGATTTCGTCGTCGCAATGTTCGGATGGCGTGAAACCGGCCGGGTTAGTCTTCTGCGTCAGAATGAAAAAGGGGAGTTTGTTCCTGAGTCTATTTATGAGGTCAATGGATGCATGAGAGTGATCAGCAATGACATCAATGGCGATGGGAGTCCCGATTTCGTCGTCCTCGTCACCCAACAGCACGAAACGATTGCCCAATTCATCAATGACGGGACCGGTAAATTTGAGACCAAGGTCCTCACGAGGGCGGCTCATCCCGCTTTTGGATCCTCCAGCATTTACCTCCATGACCTTGATGGAGACGGCGATGAAGATATCCTCTACACCAATGGGGACATGATGGATGAGAACCCTGAGCCCAAACCCTATCACGGAGTTCGTTGGCTTGAGAACGACGGGGCAGGCAATTACACACTGCATCCACTCGCGGGCATGCCCGGATGTTACGATGCCAAGCCCATTGATATGGACGGTGACGGCGACCTCGATGTGGTCATTTCAGCGCTCTATTTTCAATGGTACATCAACGATTTTCCTTCTCTAGCCTGGCTGGAAAACAAGGGGGACTTTAAAAGTTTCACTCCCCGAAAGATCGCTTACGCGCCGACGAACCTGGCCAATATCGCAGTGGGGGACATTGATCGAAACGGAAAGCCGGATATCCTCGGCGGAGGCATGCACGTTCCCGGCCCTCTTGACCGGAAAGGCCGTATCACTGTTTGGCTGCAAAAGTGAGTGGGCGATCAGATGTTGGATGGATTTCCCAGGCTGAAAATGCTGAAACAGCATCTTGCGTCAGTGGAATTCACGGTTAAATCAGGCCCGCGCTCTCCAACGTGTTGAAGTCGCCATTTTAGCTGAGTTGGTAGAGCAGTTGCTCGAAGTCACGTTCGACTTTGTAATCTGCAGGTCGTTGGTTCGGGTCCCTCTGGTTGAAAATGCTGAAACAGCTTCTTGCGTCAGTGGAATTCACGGTTAAATTCCGACCCGCGCTATCCGGCGTGTTGAAGTCGCCATCTTAGCTCAGTTGGTAGAGCAGCTGATTTGTAATCTGCAGGTCGTCGGTTCGAGTCCGACAGATGGCTTCCCTCATAGGGAAGCAGACCGGGGGGCGGAACCGAAAGTGCTCGCGCGCCAATCACCGCGAAGCAGTTCACGAAACCGGCAACGCCGAATCCCGCAGAAGGGGTTTGTTCCAAAGGACTGGACCCCTTAATCCGACAGATGCCTCCATTTCAGTGGAGACAGGAGAACGGCGCGAACCGGCGCAGGAGGTTGCCTGCCCCTTGCCGCGAGGCGGCGAACAAAATGTGATGCGAACATCGCCAATCAGTTTAGTTGCGATGGGACGAGTTTGGGAGGTTATTTGCCACATGCATATTCCAACCCCGGCCATCGTTTTTTTCTCTCTTTCGCTTTCCACTCTTGCTCTGGCGAACCCTTTTAAAAAATCGCAGGATGAGTTGGAGGCGAGGATCAGCGAGAACCGGTTCCGCTTTGAGCAGCGTCAATTGAGACAGGGGGAATCGATCCCGTGGAGAGCGATGAACGACGCGCGGGGGATCATCATCATGCATCAGGTGAAAGCCGGTCTCGGGATTGGGGCCGAGTTCGGGAATGGGATTGCTTCGGTCAAGGGAGCGGACGGAAAGTGGGGCACGCCGGGATTTGTCTCGCTCTCGAAAGGGTCTTACGGATTTCAGATCGGAGCGAACGAGGTCGTCACGATCATGCTCTTGATGACGGATGAAAGTCTCAATCTTCTCAGAGGAGGAGGCTCAGGGAATGTCGGTTTGAATGTCGAGGCGGTCGCCGGCCCACTCGATGCAGGGACAGAAATTGACTCGAATACGCTGCAGAAGCCGATCCTCGTTTACAGTGATGCCAAGGGAGCCTTCATCGGCGCGGCACTGCAGGCGGGCGCGATTGTTGAAGCGAAAAAGAAGAACGACACGGTTTACGCAGCATCGCTAGAGCAGATTCTTTTCTCCGGGCAGGTCGCCCCGACGGCGGCTGGCAGGGCGCTCATCACGACGCTGGAATCGGCCAGTGTTGAGAAGTTGTATTCTCAGTGAGAGACGGCCGCTGTTCTGCGCAGGGTTTTGATTTTGTTCCTTCCCCTGACTATACGGAGAAGGGTAAGCCGCTCATGGGCGCTGATCTCCGCTGATGTTTTCGGGGGAGTAGATCAAAGAGCCTGGGATCACACCCGCGCCTTGAGCTCGCGCACAGCTCATGCCTTCGAAGAGATATTACTGCTGTGCAGGATTGCTTCGGTGGCATCACTCTGTTGACTCGCACGCAGGAGGATCGCGGGGGGAATGTTCGTGCCTACGCAAAAGATTTCAACTAAAGGATCAGTCTCATTCGTCGGTTTGCTATGAAAAGAGAAAAATTAGCACTCCTGCCAGTCCACGCCACCGCTCTGATTCTATTGTTAGGGTTCTTTGTTCCCCAGATGCGTGCAGACTCAAAGTCCGGAAAATATGGATATCCGGTGATAGTTGATTCGATTCGGACATTCGAGTCGGCTGAAGAATTCGACAAAAGCACGGTTTCGAAGGATCTAATTTTTCGAGAGCGACTGAAACGAATCGATGAGCTGAGTAAACAATTGGACGACATGCAGTCCCATGATGAAAAGCGTTTTGAGGAAGTTCTTTTGGGAGCGGTGGACCTCATCAGAAGAAAGGACTCTCCGGAAGAAATTCTTGAAAGAATTGAATCACGAATTGATCAAATGGTTGAGCGACTCGTCAATGAATACAGTCAGAATTCCGGTCAGAATGACAGATTGGACAACGCAGCACAGCAAGGCCATGACCCCTTCGTCAATACCATTGCCGAGTTCTGGGCCCGTTCTCAACAGCTCGCAGAATCCCTGGGGAATCCGAACCCAGTTCAAGCCGGGGGAGATCCCCTTGTTTCGAGAGAGCCGGGCGAAGGGCACGATCTTAGCACGGATGCTGGGTTTTTCCAGGCGATGCTTGAGGTGACGAGGGCCAGAAGGGATCAAGCGAAGGCAGACTTGGATTACGCGCTTGATTTGTGGAGGTGGGATGAAAGTAAGAGTGGATACTACGACGAGGCGGCGGAAAACCTCAAGCGGGTAGAAGATTCAGTAACGTTTTGGAATGATATGCTCAACGCGGCTATCGAAACCAACAATCGAGAACTGGAAAACGGAGGGACTGATACAGGCCTGGAGGAGATGAGACATCCTGATCAAATTTCCCCCGATGAGATTGAAGAAGCCATCGCGTTCTGGATCGCTTTCACTGGAAAGCTTGGTCCCAAAGTTACGGGCCATCGAGACTTTGGCTTGATCAATCCAGGTGAGGACAATCAGCGCATCGATTCTATCCCACGAAACGATACGCCGGGGGCCCCATTAGATATTTATATCAACCCGGGAGCGGAGAACTTCGAGAACGAGGCTCAGAATATTCCCGATGAATTCGCTCCATTGCCTCACATTGACGGTTTTGGTGGCGCTGTTGATCCGATCGGGCCTAAAACCATTTCAGTGTCAGGGGGCTCGAAGTCGTCGTCGAAAGGTGATTAGGAGTCTCATCAGTCATCATTGCCTGAAACGACAGAGTGATGTCGTGTTTACCTTGGAAAGGTCAGGCAATGACTAATGATTGTACGAGGGTGTTTAAATAATGGGTGGCATTGAAAGGAGAAGAATTTATTTATAAATAAATTGTATCAATCCAGAGGGCGGGACGTCCTTTAATCAGCAATAATGCTAACCTTAAAAACTACTAAATACTACCTACCTTTAATCTCGGTCGGACCGTCGCAACGGTAAGGGATTCTTGAAAGGTATCTTCTATTAGTAGTTAAAATTAGAAACTCAATCCAAATTAGATCAATGAAAAATATTATCCTCATCCTCAGTTCTGCTTTTCTGCTGTCCTCTTGCGGGAGCAAGCCTCATGACCCGATTCGTACGGGAGCCGCCGCCGTCGGTGCCGAAGCTGATCGACGCGAACGCGAACAAGCACAACGTGATCAATTTTTTGAGAACCAGTTGCAGCAGAGAAAAAGAGATCAGCTCAGCGAGAACGCCCGCAAAATAACGGACCGGACTGTCCATGAGAATCGGCCTGCGGCACGTCCTCGAAACTTTCAGGCACCGCAAGATTTCTATATTCCGCGTCGCTAAATTTGTCGTCCTGAGGACTGAATGCTTACCATTTGGTTCCTGGAAGAAGGTCCGCCGGGCGGCTTGATTGAAGCCCTGCGGATCTTTTCGTGTACTCTGTTTGAGAACAAAACTTCCCGGTGCTCTCACAGCATCTGCCGTGGATTTCTTGATCTTACTCCTAATCTTGATCTTGCTCTTCTTCGGACTCTACCGGGAAGGAATCAAGATCAGGAGTAAGATTAAGTTCAAGAGTCGGGGGATTATACCCGCGCCTCGACCTCGCGCATGTAGCGGAGGCTTTCTTCGCAGATCGTTTCGATCCCCGGCTCATAGCGGAAGACTTCGACGCTGGTCCAGCCTTGGTAGCCGGTCTCTTTGAGGGCGGCGAAGATGGAGTCAAACTCGACTTCGCCCATGCCGGGACCGAGGAGATTGGGATCGTTTGCGTGAAAGTGGGCGGTCCAGTCTTTGCAGTCGCGAATGATGCCGGCGATGGGCTTTCCTTCGTCAGACATGGCCTTCACATCGAGGTGGAGGCGGCAATTGGGTGAATCCACCATCCTGGCGAGTTCGACGCCGCTCGCGGCGGTGTTGAGAAAGTCTCCTTCGCCGCGTCCGAGGGGTTCGATCGCGAGGGTCACGCCGCAGTCTTCGAGGACGGGCATCGCGGATTTGATCGCGTCGGCGGCGTAGGCCATGCCCTGCTCGTGGCTGACGCCTTCGAGCAAGTTGCGCTGCTGCGGGGAACCGAGAACCATGATCGATCCATCGAGGTCACGGCAGAGTTTGGCCAGTTCTTTGAGGTAATCACCGGTGCGCTGACGAACCGCCTCATCGGGCGTGGTGAGGTAAAACCCTTCGGTCTTGGCAAGGAGCCAGTGGAGGCCGACGCACTCAAGGCCGGCGTCTTTGATCTGCTGCTTCACGGTTTCGCGCTGCTCAGCACTGACTTCGGTTGCGCTGGAGGCGAGGGTGAAGGGGGCGATTTCGACGCCGGTGTAGCCGACGTCGCGGGCGTATTGAAAAGCCTTGTCAAAAGGCCAATCCTGGAAGGTCTCGTTGCAGATCGCGTATTTCATGAACTTACCCCGCGAAGGCGGTGAGGGAATTAACGACGCTTGCCCGGTGGGCGTCTGCGGCGAAGCGGCTTGGGATTTTCCTCAAGCAGCGCGGTGTAGTGGTAGTTGAAGTTATCCAGCTTCCGGCGCTCGATCTTCTGATCGACGTAGTGCTCGACGGCGGCGGCGTTTTCCAACTCGTCCGCCGTAAGGATAGTGAAGGCGTCGCCTTCCATCTGGGCGCGACCGGTTCGTCCGATGCGGTGAACGTAGTCCTCGGGGTTCTCGGGGACGCGGTAGTTGATGACGTGGGTCACGCCGGAAACATCGAGTCCGCGTGCCGCGATGTCGGTCGCAACAATGACGTTGAAGGTCCCGTCGCGGAATCCCTGGAGAGCTTTGGTGCGGTCACTCTGACGAATATCGGAGTGGAGCGCGGTGGGTTTGGTACCCTCGATTTCCTTGATGAGCGGCAGAAGCGTGTCGGCTTCCTTTTTCGTCCGCGTGAAAATCATCATGCTGTCGAAACCGGTGCGCTTCACAAGCTCAAGGATGAGTTCGTCGCGCTGATCCATCCCGACGGGGTAGAAAGCGTGACTCACCGTTTCGGCGGGGGAGCGGCGTCCCCCGATTTCGATTTCGGCAGGCTCTTTGAGGGCCCAGCTCGCGAGCGTTTCGATCGCGCCGGGCATGGTCGCGGAGAAGAAAAGGGTCTGACGTCCCGGAGGGCAGCGGTCGATGATTTTTTTCACATCAGGAAGGAATCCCATGTCGAGCATGCGATCGACTTCGTCGAGGACGAGATACTGGATGTTACTGAGGTCGAGATTGCCTTTTTCGATGTGATCAAGGAGTCGACCGGGCGTGGCGATGATGATATCGGGCTTACTCTCGAAGGCCTCGATCTGGTGTCCGTAGCCGACGCCACCGTGGAGGAGCATGACGTTGAGCGGCTTGTAGTAGGAAAAGACATTCATCTGATCCTCGACCTGGGCGGCGAGCTCGCGGGTTGGCTCAAGGACGAGGCACTGAGGCTTCGTGGACCGTTTCATCGAGGAGATGATCGGCAGGGCGAAAGCGGCGGTTTTTCCGGTTCCGGTCTGCGAGGCGCCGACGATATCGCGACCTTCGAGGGCGATAGGAATGGCTTGAGCCTGAACGGGGGTAGGCTCTTCGTAACCTGCTCGTTTTATGGCGCGGAGGACGGCTCCGGATAATCCTAATTCATCAAATGAAGGCATGGTGGACCAAGGAGGCTCCAACCCCTTCTTTCAAGGGGAATTATGCGCAGTTTGAGACGATTATCCGTTTTTACGTTTCGCCTTTTTCCCGGCCATAAAGTAGTCGAGCGAGGCCCGACCGGCTCCGCCGATGGAGAAGGCGAGGAAGAGGGAGAGATAAAGGGCGAGCGACTGTGGATTCAGAGTCGGGGAGAGTTCCAGCGGGGTGATGAAGACAAAACCCGTGATGACGAGAAGGACAAGGGCGTTGATCCGCGTAAAAACGCCGCTAATTAGACCGAGTAAACTCAGAGCCAGGGCAGCGATGATGATCACGGCGATGGGACCGGCGTAGTGCAGACCTTTTGCACTTAATTGCTCCATGAGATCCCAGTCCGCTTTTTCCCAGATGTATTTTTTGGCGAACACGAGCTGATCAAGCAACTGGTAGTAAAAAAAGGTCGTCGCCGCGAGAACACGGATAAGGAGAAGACCAAAATCAGAAGACTTCGGCTTTTCCGGGCCAGTGTCGGGTAGGGGTTGGAACGGCATGCTGAGAGAGTTAACTCACTGAAACACGCACGCAGCCGCTTCCGCAATCGAAAAGGGGATCAGAAACCCTTGAGAAGATAGTTTAGGACCTTGGGGCGGTCTTCGTTCGGGAGGATGCCGCGGTAGATCAGCACTTCGCCAAGGTGAATTTGCTTCCGCGCCGCTGGATTCTGCGAGAAACTGACGTTCCCGACTTCGTAAGATGACAAGGTTTGATTGCCGACGATGGACATCTTAACAGGTGGGCTCGTGACCGGTTTCCCATTGATTGTTTTAAAAACCATTCTCAAGTTTCCCTCTTTTCCATCCCAAAGCATCAAGGCAGCGGTTTCCGGGCCGGCTGGTAATTGCAATTTGGTGCTGGGCTTTTCGCTGCCTCGCTGGCTGCCCACATGAATGAAGTTTCCAAAGCGGCTCAACCGGATGAAGCTTCGATCAGTGTTTCCTTTCGGGCCCACAAAATAGACCCGTGCGACTTCGCCACCCATGCCCTTCTCAGCGCGAAAGCGAATCGCAAAGGTGAACTGATCTCCGATGATGAGATCGCTTTTCACTTCTTTTTCGATCGCCGTGAGTTTCACGCCGGGAGGGCAGGCGATGCGAGGATTACCTTTAGCATCAATTTGAAAAACCGGCTCGCTGGCGCCCCGGGGGACGGAGACGAGAAGGTGATCGATTCCGGCCGAAGCCTCGCGATTTTGAACGGCCCGGATTAAAGTGCCCGCTGCGGAGATCGGTTTCCCCTGCTCGTTGAGAACTCCTCCTTTCGGAGAGTACGAAGCAATCAGTCCCGCCGGATTGGAAAGAGTGGGCGAAGAGTCCGCCGGTGCGTTCTCGTTCGACCACGGAGAGTTGGAAGAGCGGAGAACAATTGCCGGGACCGGTTCGGTTTTGAGAATCACCGGTGGAAGTTTCGGCTCGACCTTCGCCGGAACCGCTTCCTGACTGCCGCCCGCTTCGGAAATTTTCGTGATTGCTTCCTGTTTCTGCTTTTCCGGTTTCAGCGCAATGAGAAGGATGAGACCAATCACGAGCGCGGCGGCCACGCCGATGACGATTATTTTCTGCTTCTTCGCGTCTTCGTCCGCCGCCTTGTAGTGGCGGGTTGTGTTTTGGCTTCCAGTGGACTTCGAGGGGAGAGGCTTCCGGTGCGGTCGCGTGTGTTTAATTGGGCCGGTGTTCAGCGGTTGTGCGACTTGATGGCGGGTCGTTTCCCATTTTGGCGTGTTCAGCGTCGGCGTGACGTGGGCGACAGGGACCGCGACGGGAATTTTCTCCTCCGCCTTTTCCTCATTTCCGGCCGCTTTGGCGATCTTGAAGAGCCGATATGCTTCCATCGCATCCGCAGGTCGGTCAGCCGGCTGTCGCGAGATGAATGAGGTGACCCACTCGGAAATCGATTTTGGAAGATCGGGGCGCAGTTCCGTCAAAGGTATGAACTTGTGCGAGAGATGGTTCGTCATTGTCTCCGCGATCGATTTCCCGGTGAACGGGGCCCGCTGCGTCAGGGCAAAGTAGAAAACGCAGCCGAGCGAGTAGAGGTCAGTGCGCTGGTCGAGAGGCTGCACTTCAATCTGCTCGGGCGCGATGTAGTCAATCGAGCCGAGAAAAGAGCCGCTCTGGTCCAGTGTCTGCGTTGAGGGTTTTTGACTGAATTTGGCAAGGCCAAAATCGAGGAGTTTTACCTGGAATCGATCCGATGGGAGCCAGGTCATCATGATGTTCCCCGGCTTGATGTCGCGGTGGAGGAGGTCCATCTCCTTGGCGCTCATGAGCGGCTCGAGGCATTGCTCGGCGAGCTCGACAAAATCTTCGACCGAGAAGGCGACGCGTTTCACGATCTCTTTGAGCGTGTCGCCTTTGACGAGCTCAAAGACGACGAAGGGGCCTTCTTCGTCTTCGGCAAATTCGTAGATTGAAACGACGTTAGGGTGCTGAAATTTCGCGAGCGCCCGAGCCTCTTTCTCCAGCGAATCATCGATCGCTTCGTTCAGTAAAGTCTCTTCAAGGGGTAAAAGCCGTTTGATCGCGACTTCGCGCTCGAGGCGTCGATCGAAAGCCTTATAAACAGCTCCAACCCCGCCCCGACCAATGCGTCCTTTAATTTCGTAGCGATCCGGCATTCAGCGAAAAATGGGTAACCAGGATTAAGATACTATAATTTTCAGAAAATTAAAACTAATTAGGCTTGCAATTTTTTACATCAAATCTTTGCCTGTTTCGGGGCTTCAGCTACCGTCGGGGGTCTTTGCATGGAGAATCAGTTTTATCAGAATTTTGACGTCGAGCGACTTTCGGAAGACGCCCGGCCGTTCCCGAACGAGTATCGCAGCGCGTTTCAGATTGATCGTGACCGCATCATTCACACGGCTGCGTTTCGGCGCTTACAGAATAAAACACAGGTCTTTTTCAGTGGCGAGTACGACTTTTACCGCACTCGCCTGACTCACTCGATCGAGGTTGCTCAGATCGGGCGCAGCATTTGCAACCGGCTCAACAAGGTCTCGCCTCTGCTGAAGGATGACTTTTTCGTCGATGCTGATCTCGTCGAGGCCTCCTGCCTCGCTCACGACATCGGGCACCCGCCTTTCGGTCACACCGGCGAGCGAACCTTGCATCGGCTCATGCAATCCTACGGGGGCTTCGAGGGCAATGCGCAGACCCTGAGGATTCTGACCTCAATCCTCTTCGGTCCCGACCGCGGCATGAACCCGAGCCGTGGCTTTATCGATGGCGTTCTGAAGTACAAAACTCTCTTCGGCGAGGTTCCGGATCAGAAGCATCACTATCTTTACGCCGAACAGTCACCGGTTCTCGATTTCATGACCGGTGGCGTCGCCTTCCCTGAAGCGCTGACCCCCGGGAAAACACGGAACGGATTCCGCTCGATCGAGTGTCAGATGATGGATTGGGCCGACGACACCGCGTATTCGCTCAATGACATTGCGGACGGCATTCACGCCGGATTCATCACCGCTGACCGGGCGCAGCAGTGGGGCGAATCGAAGTCCCTTTCCTCCGACGAGGGAAAAGTGCTCGATGAACTGCTCGAGGCGATCCGCCGAAACCGCGTCGAGTCTGCGATTGGCAAAAAGATCGGACATTTCATCAACGCCGCCGAATTGGAGGAAGCGAGCGGATTCCTGAGTGACGCGACCGCGCGGCATCGCTATCGCCTCGTCATCGCCCCTGACGTCCTGAAGGCCTGTAATGTCTACAAAGGGCTTTCGCTGGACCTTGTCTTTAGGAGTCAGCAACTCCAGCAGCTCGACCGGAAATCGGACTTTATCCTCACGCGACTGTTTGAGGTTTTTGACGAACTCTACATCCAGCCTTCAGAGCGCGGAGCTGAGCATTTCCGGCTTCTTTCCGACGAAGAGGAGACGCTCATTTTTTCACAGGAATCGAAAGAAGGCCGCGCCCGTGTCGTCTGCGATGTTCTCGCGAAGATGACTGACGGCATTGCGAGTCGGACCTACCGCCGGCTGTTTGATGCCGACTTTGGTTCGATCGTGGATTTGGTGTAGGAGTCGGGTGCGAATACAGTCTTTCTCCAACGGCGGAGAAAAGGAAAAGGAGCTCCGTTTTGGCAGTGGGGAATGGAAGTTCGGAGCGGTCTTCTCGCAGACGACTTCCCGGAGTGGGCGGTAGTGGTGATTTGCAATCGCCACCTGATCAGGCCGGGGCATTGCGGATGGCGATTACAAATCACCACTACCTGTTTTCCGGTGGATGATTCGCGTGAAATCGAGCAATCAAGGAGGGGTGACTTCCTAACGTCCGGTCAGGAGCGTCGTTTTCGGGCGTCGGAGAAAAAGAAAAGGAGTTCCGTTTTCGCGGCAGGAAATGGAAGTTCGGAGTGCTGTCCTGCCGATCTGAGCTCACCCACATCGCACCCAATCTAACAGGGTTGAATGCTCGACCTAACCCTGTCTGGTCATCGAAGTTTGAGTCTCCGATTGACGACACTTTGATGTCTCTTAATCACGCCATAGTAAAAAGTCTTATATGCGGTGATAATCGTTTATACGATGAAAGGCCTTTCCCCGATTTCCGCTGACATATTTGATGCCGATGCGATGCCCTCGCCGACCGGGGCGAAAACATTGATCCTTCTCGATCTCCTCTCTCGTCATGGGGAAGGTCTCACCGCCGCTGAGGTGGCGAGGGAGTCCGGTTTTACTCAGAATTTGGTTTTCCGCTTGCTGAAGACGCTCGTCGCGATGGGCTATGCGATGCAGCGCGAAGACCGGAAGGCCTACGTCCTCACGAACCGGCTTCTCGAACTTTCCGGTCCGCGCTCGGGAGAGAAGAGTCTCGCTTTTTGTGCCAACGAATCGCTACGCCGCCTTCGGGATCAGACCGGTGAGACGGTGCAGCTCGCGATTGAAAATGGAGGGAAGGTCCTCGTCCTCGAGCAGTTTCGCGGGACGCATCCTCTCCAGGTTTGTGGTGAAGTCGGGATGCGGGTTCCGATGTATTCCTGTGCGCCGGGGAAGGCGATCCTCGCAAGTTGGGGCGAGGCGCGACGCGCAGAGTGGTTTGCCGAAAGAGGCGCGCGTCTCAAAGCTTTCACGACGAAAACAATTCACACGCCGGAAGCACTGGAAAAAGAGTGTCGGCGCATTGTCAGGCTCGGCTATGCCGAAGATCGCGCCGAGGGAGTCGAGGGAATCAACTGCGTCGGTGTTCCGATTTTGGACCCCTATCATCAACCGATCGGAGCGATCACGGTAATGGCCCCGGCGACGCGGATGCCGGTCGCGAAGTTTTCCCATTTCGCCGCTCTCTGTCACGAGGCAAAGTCTAACATTGAGGCAAAGTTACGGGCATGAAACGGTCTTTCCGTTACTTCCTGATTGGGTGTGCTCTGGGCCTCGCTTCAGTCAACAGCTCCTTCGCGATGACGGATGCGGAGCGGGAATTTTTTGAAAACCGGATTCGTCCGATCCTTGCGCAGGAGTGCTACGAGTGTCACTCGGAGGCGACGAAATCCAAGGGTGGTCTCCTTTTGGATACCCGTTCGGGATGGGAGATCGGCGGTGATTCCGGTCCCGTTATCGTTCCGGGGAAGCCGGAGGAAAGTTTGCTCCTCCAGTCCATCGCTCACGAGATCGAGGATCTGAAAATGCCGAAGTCCGGCACGCAGCTCGATCCGCAGGTGCTCGAAGATTTTCGCACCTGGATTGCGATGGGTGCTCCCGATCCGAGGGACACTTCTCCTTCGCCGGAACAACTCTCACAAGACACAAATTGGAAGGCGATCCGGGAGCGCCGCAAAGGGTGGTGGAGCTTTCAGCCGATTCGTGATCCGGAAGTGCCGGAGGTGGCCGACGCTACGACGCCGGTGGATCGCTTCATCCGTGCCCGGCTCAATGCGGAAGGACTCTCGCCAGCCGCTTCTGCTGATCCGCGGCATTTGCACCGCCGTCTTTCTTTCGCTCTCGTCGGTTTGCCGCCTTCGCTTGAGGACTCGGAGATCTTTCTGAAAGCATGGGCCATCGATCCTGACAAGGCTACAACAAGGCTGGTCGATCAGTTGCTCGCAAGTCCAGCTTTCGGAGAGCGCTGGGCGCGTCACTGGATGGATTGGATGCGCTACGCGGAGACGCATGGCAGTGAGGGCGATCCGACGATTCCTCATGCTTTTCAGTATCGCGATTATCTGATCCGGGCGTTGAATACGGACTTACCTTACGACCAGTTGGTGAAGGAGCACCTCGCCGGCGACCTTCTTTCCGAGCCTCGTCTCAATGACGAGCTCGGTCTGAACGAAAGCGCAATCGGTCCGGCGCATTACCGCATGGTCTTTCACGGCTTCGCTCCGACTGATGCGCTCGATGAGCGCGTGAAGTTCACGGACGACCAGATTAACACGGTCACGAAAGCTTTTCTCGGACTCACCGTTTCCTGCGCCCGCTGTCACGACCACAAATTCGATGCGATCAGTCAGGCGGATTACTACGCCATGTTCGGCATCTTCACGAGCGGACTCCCGGCGACGGTAGCGATTGATGCGCCCGGAGTTCTCGAAACGAATCGTGATGAATTGATCCGTTTGAAAGCGAAGATCCGTGAGGAGGCCGCTGCCTTCTGGCAGGCTTCACTGCGCGAAGGCGGACTGAGTCACGCGGCTCCGGCTGACTCGGTGAAATGGATGCAGGGGCTGATCCAGAGTGATGACCCTGCGGCGGCCTGGACGAACAGCCGCGAGGATTTTGAAAGGAAGTTGGCCGCGTTCCGTGAACTTCGTGAGAGCGGGGAGACAAATCGAGTCTGGGACCTTTCCGATCCTGCCGAGGTCGATCAGTGGACGGTGGTAGGCGAAGGTCTCGACGGGGCGGATTCCGGAGACTTCGTGGTGGGTTTGTCAGGAGCTCTTGACCGCTTCCTCCCGGCGGGATTGTTTTCACATCGTCTTTCGACGAAACATCGCGGTTTTATCGCGTCGCCGCCTCATCATTTGGATGGCGAATATGATCTCTACCTGAACGTTGCCGGGGAGCAATCGTCGGCGCGGTATGCGGTCCAGAATTATCCGCGAAAAGGAACGGTCTACCCGGCCACGAATTTGGAGAAAGGCGATTGGAGATGGGTGAAGTATGATCGCCTCGATTACTGGAAGGGGGACGATATCCACCTCGAACTCTCGACCGGGGCCGATGCGCCGGTCCTCGTGAAAGAAGCGGCCCGATCCTGGTTCGGGATTCGCGAGGCGGTTCTTGTGAAGAAGGGCAGCGCGAGCCCGGCCCCGCCGAAAGAGGAATGGCTCGCGGCGATCTTTGCGTCGGCGGGTGATCGCGTTCCGAAAAATGCGGCGGAAGTGGAGCGCTTTTTCGAGGCGGCGATTGAGGAGGCGCTGACGCAATGGGCGACCGGCGAATCCCTCACGGATGCCGCCGCTTTTCTGCTCGACGATCTGCGTACCGCTGAGGTCTTGCCGAATCGTGATGCGGCGCTTCCTGCGGAGTTGCTTTCTTTACTCAAGGAATATCGCGCACTTGAGTCTGCAATCCCGCAGCCGACGAGGGCACCGGGGATCACGGAGCGACCCGGGATCGATCAGCCTCTTTTTCATCTGGGTAATCACAAGGAGCCTCGCGAACCGGTTGAGCGTCGTTTTCTTGAAGCGATCGATGAAACGCCCTACGCGACAGAAGGCTCGGGGCGTCTTGAGTTGGCGGCTGACTTCTTCCGCGAAGACAATCCGTTCACGGCCCGCGTCGCGGTGAATCGTATTTGGACCCATCTTTTTGGCGACGGCCTCGTCGCAACGGTGGACAATTTTGGCCGTCTCGGCGAGGAGCCTTCGCATCCTGAGTTGCTCGATTATCTCGCGACGCGTTTTCGCGGGGAATTGGACTGGTCAGTGAAGGCACTCGTCCGCGAACTGGTCCTGACCGATACCTTTCAGCAATCTTCCGACGCATCGCCGGAGGTCGCGGTGAAAGATCCTGACAATCGTCTTCTTTCTCATTTTCCGGTCCGGCGCCTCGATGCCGAATCGATCCGTGACTCGTTTCTCGCCCTCTCCGGGGAACTGGATGAAACGCGCTATGGCCCGTCAAGTGCACTCAATGCGAAGCGCCGCGCGGTGTATCTTCGGGTCGCCCGGAACAGCCTTGACCCGCTCCTGACGACTTTCGATTTTCCCGTTCCTGCTTCGACGGTCGGAAAGCGCGATGCGACAAACGTCCCGGCGCAGTCGCTCACTTTGCTGAATGATCCGTTTGTGGCGGCGCGGGCGGCCGCGATGGCAAATCGTGCGCGTGCGGCACTTGGACCTGAGGCTGATGAGGAGGCGATCATGAAACGACTCTTTGTCACCGCGCTCAATCGTGAGCCGACGATTCCTGAAATCGATAGCGCCCGCAGTTTCCTCCAGACCCTTGATGATCAATATCGCGCCGAGGCGGAGAAGCGGGATGTCCTCGAAGCGAAGTTGTTGAGCTTGGAAGCGGCGAAAGAAGAATTGATGGGACCGGTTCGGGATCGGCTTTTTGCGGCGGGTTCCGGAGGTGGCGAAAGAAGCGAGACGTCCGATTTGGCTCTTCGCCCGGTTTCTCACTGGAGTTTCGAGCAGGGTCTTAATGATCTCGCCGGTGAATCGAGCCTCACCTTGAACGGCTCCGCCCGCGTCGAAGGCGGAGCACTCGTCCTCGATGGCGATGGTTATGCGGGTTCCCTGCCATTACCACACGCCCTCGGGGCGAAGACTTTGGAAGCGGTTGTTGAGCTGGAAACTTTTGATGAGAGAGGTGGCGGAGTCATCACGGTGCAGGATTCGGCAGGCTCGAATTTCGACAGCATTGTTTTTGCGGAGCGGCGACCGCAGCGTTGGCTCGCCGGGAGCAACAATCACCGCCGGACTGCAGACTTCAACGGGCCTGATGAAACGGAAGCGGTGAAGCGACCCGTTCGGCTGACCTTCACCTATGAGGCGGACGGAACAATCACCGGCTACCGCGATGGCGAGACGCTTGGGGAATCGATTCGGGTGGCGGACTTGCACGAGTTCGGGGCCGGAAGCTCTGAGGTCGTTCTCGGGATTCGTCACGGAAAACGTGCCGAAGGCAACCGTGCCCTGCGAGGACGGATCTACGAGGCGACGCTTTACGATCGCGCCCTCACGCCCGAAGAGGTGCGCGCCTCCGCCGGGAAGAAGGGGCCGTTTGTCTCGCGGGAAATGATTCTGAGTTCTCTAACCGACGCACAAAGCAAAGAAGTGCAGTCGCTCGACAACTCGCTTGAAGAAACCCGCGCGGCCTTGTCGGAGTTCGGCAAACCCCTGAGCGGGGCCGACCGCCGTTGGCAGGATCTCGCTCACGCTATTTTTAACCTCAAGGAATTCATCTATCTCCAGTAACATGAGCCCACACAGTCCTTTTTCACGACGCGAAGTCCTCAGTCGCATTTCCTCCGGTTTCGGAATGGTGGCTTTGTCAGGCTTGATGGGGCGCGAAGCGAAGGCGGCGGCTTCCGCTGCGGGCGGTTACCAGCCGAGTCCCGATTTCCGACCGAAGGCGAAGCATGTCATTCTTTGCTACATGTCGGGTGGTGTCTCCCATGTTGATACCTTTGATCCGAAACCCCGGCTCGTTGATTTTCAGGGGAAACCGATGCCGGTGAAAGTGGAGCGAACTCAGTTCAACAACAACGGCAACGTCTTCGCGAGTCCGTTCGCGTTCAAGCCGGGAGGAGAAAGTGGGACTCCGATTTCCGATTTGTTTCCGTACCTTCGCCAGCACTGTGCCGACGATCTTGCGGTGGTGCGATCGATGACGAGCACGGTGAATGAACACGCGCAGGGGAATTTCTTTTTCCACACCGGATTTCCCTTCATCGGGCATCCCAGTGCGGGGGCCTGGTTCAGCTATGGGCTGGGGACGGAGAACCGGAATTTGCCGGGCTATGTCGTTTTGCGAAGCGGAGAGTCCGGCGTGCCCCACGGCGGGGTCGGGCAATGGAGCAGTGGTTTTCTGCCGGCGCAGCATCAGGCCTCGATCATTCAGGCCGATGCCCGCGAGCCGGTGAAGAATGTGCTGCCGAGGGAGAGCGATGGGATTCAGCGCTCGCGGCTCGATTTTATTCGCTCAGTCGATCAGGGCTTTGCGACGAAGACGAAGCAGCACGCTGATGTCGAGGCCGCGATTCAGAATTACGAAACTGCCTATCGGATGCAGACTGCGGTGCCGGAGTTGTGTGAGATCAGCGGCGAGTCGGAAGCGACGAAGCGGCTCTATGGTTTTGAGGCGAAGAACCCGATGACTCGTGACTATGCGAAGCAGGCCTTGTTGGCGCGTCGCTTAGTCGAGCGCGGCGTGCGATTTATCGAGCTGACCTGTCTTCCGCAAAAGCCTGGCGACGGTCAGAATGCAAATCCCTGGGATCAGCATGGGGGCTTGGAAAAGGGGCACGGCTACATGGCGAATCAGGTCGATCAGCCGATTGCGGGTTTGTTGATGGATTTGAAGCAGCGCGGGTTGCTGGACGAAACGCTCGTGATTTTTGCGGGTGAGTTTGGCCGGACGCCGTTTTCCCAGGGAACAGACGGACGCGATCATAATCCCTTCGGATTCAGTATCTGGATGGCCGGAGGTGGTTGCAAAGCGGGGAGCATTTATGGAGCGACCGATGATTTCGGGTATCATGTCGTCGATGGGAAAATGACGGTCTACGATCTCTGGGCGACCGTTCTGCATCTCATGGGTGTCGAGCACGAGGACCTGACCTTTCGCTATGCCGGGCGCGATGTGCGATTGAGTGAGGTGGAGGGGCATGTCATCAAGGATTTGGTGTCGTGATTCCGACGGCAGTCGTCTTTGGCACCGTGAGCACGGCCTCGCATTTCGGTTGGTGTCCGGCGTGAAATTCTTGATCTTAATCTTACTCCTGATCTTGATCCATCCCAGCCGGGGAAGATCAAGATTAGGAGCAAGATCAAGAGCTCCTTTGTGCTGCTGGTTGGAGCGCTCGCAGCATTGACATCCGGGGAGCGATTTGAGAAACACAACGCATGACTCCCCGACTTTTCTCTCTTTTCGCGCTCATCGCGTCCTCTCTGATTCTTCCACTCTCAGCCGATGAGCTGGGTGAGTTAACGACTGCGAGGGCGAACTACGAGAAGGCGCTCGATAAGGCAACAGCCCCAATTCACGAGAAATACCTCCAGCATCTGAAAGCGCTTCAGGCCGGTTTCACGCGAACCAACAACTTGGATGCGGCCCTCGTAATTCGTGGAGAGATCGAAGCAATCGAGGGTGTCATGAGGGGAGGCGAATCGGGCATGGTTGTTTCTATTGAAGAGGAAAGTGTCGAACTCTCGGAGACTGAGCGGTTCAAAGAATGGCTGCAGGGAAGGGAATTTCGCTGGAATGGATCGACCGTCAAAGAGGTAACGATGCAGTTCAGCGATGACACCGTTCTCGTTGAGGCGGATGGCAACAAACTGACCGAGACGACTTTTGAAATTATTTCACCGACCGCCTTTCAGTTCGTTTGGTCGAACGGGGACATGAACACTTTCACGGTCGATGAAAGAAAGCGCGATTTTGTCCGCTTTATGGAAGGATCGAAAAGCAGCCATCCGGGGACGATTCACGCCCGCTCGAAGCTCTAGGTTTTGGGGCTCGTCCTGCCTTCGCTGAGCCCGTTGGGTAGTGGTGATTTGAAATCGCCACCTGATCAAGCCCGTGGCATGGCGGATGGAGATTGCAAATCACCACTACAAGTTTGCTGTAAATCGTTCTCGTGAGATCGTAACGAAGGGCCGAGGCAATGCGGTCGGAAGGCTGACGCCGTCCGCTACGTTTTTGCTATGACTGACGCGCGCGAGCTTGGAGTGCAAGGAGGGGCGATTTCCTATCGCCCGGCAAGCCCTGCTCGAAGTGTCTTTTTTCTGCGGCAGAGAAAAGGAAAAAACTCAGCCCTCGATCAAGCCCATTTCTTTCAACTTCCGTTGCATCGTGCGGCGTGAGATGCCGAGAAGGCGGGCGGCTTCGGTGCGGTTGTCGCCGGTTCTTTCGAGGGCGAGGCGGATGTATTTTTCCTCGACGCTCGCGAGGTTGAGATCGTCGTCGCCGCTGGGGCCCATGCTATTCACAACCGGATGGGCCGGGGAGTCGTGACGAAAGCCATCGTGCGAGCCATCGCGGAGGAAGCGGGGAAGATGACGCAATCCAATCTTGGTTCCATTCGCCATGACGACGCCGTGTTCGATTGCGGTGCGGAGTTCGCGGACGTTCCCGGGCCATTCGTAGTCGAGGAGGAGTTGGAGCGCTTCGTTCGTGAGTTCCATTCCCGGCTTTCCATTCTCGTCGCCGAACTCTTTGAGGAAAGCATCGACTAACAAAACGATATCTTCTTTGCGCGCCCGGAGCGGCGGCATCGAGATCGAGACGACATTAAGTCGGAAGAAAAGATCATCGCGAAAGGTGCCCTCTCTCACCATTTCGCTAAGATTCTTGTTTGTCGCGGCGACGACGCGGACGTCAATTTTTAAAGGTTTGTTAGAGCCGAGGCGTTCGATCGTTCGCTCACCGATGGCACGCAGCAGCTTGACCTGGGTATTGAGATCGATCTCGCCAATTTCATCGAGAAAGAGAGTGCCGCCGTCGGCTTCTTCAAAGCGACCGGCCCGTTTTTCCATCGCCCCGGTGAAGGCCCCTCGCTCATGACCGAAGAGTTCGCTTTCAAGAAGCTGCTCACTGAGAGCCGCGCAGTGAACGGTCACGAGTTTAGATTTGGGTCGGCCACTGAGATGGTGGATCGCGCGTCCCACGAGTTCTTTGCCGGTTCCGCTTTCGCCCTCGATCAAAACCGTCGCGCGTGAGGGGGCGACTTGTTTGATCATATCAAAGACCGGCTCCATCGCGGTGGAGTGACCAATAATATTTTCGAGGCCATAGCGCTCCGTGACCTGCGCTTTCAGCGCGACGACTTCCTCTTCGACCGAGCGGCTCCGGATCGCGCGTTTGATCACGATCTCGAGTTCGTCAATGTTGAGCGGTTTGCTCACATAGTCGTAGGCTCCTTTTTTCATCGCTTCGACCGCGACATCGACCGAGCCGTAGGCAGTCATGAGAATGCAGACGGGGGGCTTCGACCGGGCGAGGGTTTTTTCGATGAGATCCATCCCGTTCTCGCCACCGAGCCGGAGGTCGGTGAGCATGACATCGACAGATTCGCTTTTCAGAATCTCTCCCGCTTCGGCCATGTTCGCGGCCACGTAGACATCGAACTCATCTTCGAGAGAAAGACGAAGTCCGTCGCGGGTGTTTTTTTCGTCATCGACAATGAGGACGGTGCTGTCAAAGAAATCCATGGCGTTATGTTAGTCTATCGGGGCGATGTCGATGACAGGGGACTCGGATTTTTCCGGAAGGAAGCGCATGAGTCGTTCGGCGCGGGGCAGAAAGACGGTGACTTCGGTGCCCATGCCGACCTGGCTTTGAAACTGTAACTCGCCGCCGTGTTCGTGAATGATGCGATGGACGATCATGAGACCGAGTCCGGAGCCGGCTTTCTTCGTTGTGTAGTAGGGTTCAAAAACCCGACTGACCTGGTCGGCAGGAATGCCGGGGCCGTTGTCGGCAAAGGTGAAAAAGACATTCTCGTCATTGAAGCCCGTCTTGACGACGATCTCTCCATCGGAACCGATCGCCTGGCTGCTGTTTCGGATCAGGTTGTAGAAGACTTGTTTCATTTGATCGCGATCCACCTGGATGAGGGGGAGATCCTCTTTCAGTTCGAGAACGATGTTGATGCGACGGTCCGCTACCTCCGGGCCGATAAAATTAAGCGCTTCGTTGAGAAGCTCATTGAGATCGGTCGCTTCAGGAACCGGTTTGGTCGGTCGCACCGCATTGAGGAAATCTTCGACGATAAAATCGAGCCGTTTGATTTCGTTCCGCGTGATTTCGAGAGACTCCAGCAACTCGGCGGCGAGTTCAGGGTCGGCCCGCTTTTTGATCTTCCGCTCGATGACCTGGAGGTGAATGTTGAGCGAATTGAGCGGGTTTCCGATCTCGTGCGCGACTCCCGCGGCGAGACTCTGCACCGCCTGGATTTTTTCGGATTCGATTTCGCGGATGTGGCGTTCCCGATTTCTCGTGTTGTCCCGCAGGATGATGACGTAGCCAACGAGCTCCTCTTCGCCGTGAATCTCGGCATCCTGATTCGCGAGAGGGGAAATGTAGAAATTCAGCAGTCGCATCTCAGGATAGCGGACGAGGAGATCACGATTGATGACCCCACCGGATTCAACCACTTCCTCCCACGGGATTCCGGGGAACAATTCGGAGACTGGATTTCCTGAGGCCGACTTCTGATCGAGTCCGAAGAACTTGCAGGCAGTGTGGTTGATGTAAGTGATCGAACCGCGAGCTCCAGTGACGATAATGCCTTCCCTGAGGACATCGAAAACCCGCTCGAGGAATCCTTTTTCCTGAACGGCTTTGAGAACAAGACTTTGAATCTCCTCAGGCTCAAGTTTGTCGAGGCGATCAATCAGCCTGTCGATAATGCCCGGTTTCATGTATGCTGTTGGCGAGATGATTGAGAGACAAAACGACTCCCCCAATTCCGTTGTCATGGTGATCACGACTTTTTCAGACGCGGAGAAAGCGCGTCAATTTGGCACACGGCTCGTCGATGCGCAACTTGTCGCCTGTGTGAATCTGCTGCCGGGTGTCGAATCCATCTACCGCTGGAAAGGCGACGTGGAGATCGAGGGCGAATGCATTATGCTGATGAAGACGACGGTCTCAAAGGTCGAAATGCTTGAGGGATACGTGCAAAAGCATCATCCCTATGAGGAGCCGGAGTTTTTGGTCCTCCCGATAGAGGCTGGATCGAGCGGATATTTGAACTGGGTGCGTCATACCACCGGTTCCTGAGACTGGCGGCAATGCCGTTGGACAAACTGTGTTGCGTGCGCCTAAGTCTCCGTCCGAAATTACGTCATCTCATCCTTTGAGTCTTATCGTCCAGAAATACGGCGGCACTTCCGTCGGAACACCCGAGCGCATCATTAATGTTGCTCAGCGGATTCTTGAAACCAAAGAAGCCGGTCATCGCGTCGTCGCGGTCGTTTCCGCGATGTCAGGCGTCACGAATAAGTTGATCGAACTGGCGGATCAGGTCACCGGTGATTTTGATCCGACCGAGCGCGAGATGGACGTGCTTCTTGCGACCGGCGAGCAGACCACGATTGCGTTGACGGCGATGGCGCTCAACGCGATGGGAGCCAAAGCTGTTTCGCTGACAGGCGCGCAGGCTGGGATCGAAACCGACGGCGTTCACACGAAGGCCCGCATTTCGAATATCTCACCGGCCGGAGTTCACGAGCTTCTCGACGACGGGAACATTGTCATTCTCGCTGGATTTCAGGGCAAAACGCCCGATGGCAAAATTACGACATTAGGGCGCGGAGGATCTGACCTCACCGCGATTGCAATGGCGGCGGCGATTGATGCGGACCTCTGCCAGATTTTCACCGACGTCGATGGCGTCTACACCTGCGATCCCCGCGTCGTCCCTGACGCGCGAAAGATCGATGAGATCAGCTACGACGAACTGCTGGAAATGGCGAGTTCAGGGACGAAGGTGATGCAGTCGCGCTCGGTTGAGTTTGCGAAGAAGTTCGGCGTTCGATTCGAAGTGAGAAGCAGTTTGAATAATAATTCGGGAACTCTCGTTAAAGAAGAAACCATGAGCATGGAATCCGTCGTCATTCGCGGTGTCAGCCTGGAGCGCGCCCAGGCCAAAGTCACCATTTCCGGAGTCAAAGATTTACCGGGGACCGCCAGTCGAATTTTCGGGGCGGTTTCCGAGGCTAATATTCTCGTCGATATGATCGTCCAGAATGTTTCCAAAACGGGAATCACCGATATTTCCTTCACGGTTCACAAAGATGATGTCGCCAAGGCGGAGACTGCGTTGAAGGCAGTTCTCGCCGATCTTGGTGAAGGCGCGAAGATTGAAGCCGAAGACGGCATCGCCAAGCTCAGCGTTGTCGGCATTGGAATGCGATCCCATTCGGGCGTCGCCGCCGAAATGTTCAAAGCGCTTTCAGAAGCGGGGATCAACATCGAGATGATCTCGACTTCCGAGATCAAGATCACGGTGACGGTTTCCGAGGATCAGATCGATGAAGCTGCCAAGGTCATGCATGCGGCATTCGGGCTTGCCGAGGCATAGGGTTTAGTGCGGGCTGGACTTGCGCGCCGAAAATGATCTTATGGACGTGGCCCCTGAAAAGGCCTGAAGGCCTCACTCCAACGCGTCCTTGTCAGGCTCGGCGTGAAATGCGAGAACTCGGGATGCGCCGACTCCTCCTTTTTCTTTCGTTCTTGCTCATCGCCTTGCCTCTCATCGCAGACGATCGCCCCAACATCCTCTGGCTTTCGGCTGAGGATATCAGTCCGCACATTGCCTGCTTTGGGGATCCTTATGCGATCACGCCTAATCTCGATGCGCTCGCGGCGGGGGGAACAAAATTCACGAACACTTACACGACTGCCGGGGTCTGTGCTCCGTGTCGCTCGGGAATCATTACGGGGATGTATCAGAATTCCATTGGCTCGCACCACATGCGCTGTAATGCGACTTTGCCGGAATGGTTGAAGCCGTTCCCGATCTATCTCCGGGAGGCGGGTTACTACTGCACGAACAACAGCAAGACGGACTACCAGTTCAGCAAGCCGTCTGCCCGGGAAATCTGGGATTCAAGTTCGTCGAAAGCCCATTGGAAAAATCGACCCGAGGGCAAGCCGTTCTTTGCGGTCTTCAACTACACCGGCTGTCACGAAAGTGGGATCGCTGACGCCGCGAAGTATGAAAGCGTCACCGAAGGACTTTCCGGAACGGAGCGACAGAATCCGGAGGCGTTCGATAATCTTCCTCCTTATTACCCTGACACACCCACCGTGCGCGAGGACTGGAAACGAAACTACGAACTCATTACCGCGATGGATCAGTGGGCCGGTCGCCTCATTGAAGAAGTGAAAGCAGCGGGGGAATGGGAGAACACGGTCGTGATGTTCTGGTCGGACCACGGGATCGGACTACCCCGGGCGAAGCGCTGGCTTTATGACTCGGGAACGCGTGTGCCGATGATTCTCCGCTTGCCGGAGAAATGGCAGGACCTCTCTCCCGGTGAAGTCGATGATCGCCTCGTCAATTCGGTCGACTTCGGACCGACGATGTTGCAGTTGGCCGGGGTGGAGGCTCCCGACTACCAGCATGGGATCTCTTTTCTCGGAGACGATCCCCGACGCGAGTATGTCTATGGAGCGCGGGATCGCATGGACGAGCGCTACGACATCATCCGCGCAGTTCGGGATCAGCGATTCCGCTATGTCCGAAATTTTGAGCCGCTCAAGCCATACTATCAGTACATGAACACGCCGGAGAAAGGCGCGACGATGAGAGAAATTCGTGAGGCTGAAAAAGCTGGAAATCTCACCGGTGCGTTGGCGCTTTTTTCTGCCGGATCAAAACCCGCCGAGGAACTCTATGATCTCGCAAACGATCCTCACGAAATCAATAATCTCGCTGGTGATCCGGCCCATGCGGAGAAGCTTGCTGAACTCAAGAAGGCGCTCTTCGACTGGCAGCTCGCGATCGGTGATCTCGGTTTGATCCCGGAATCGGAGATCGATCTTCGTGAGGAGGCCGCCGGATCGACCTATGCGATTCTCCACGGAGAGACGGATCAAAGTGTCTTCATCAAAGAGCTGACCTCGATCGCGACGAAAGCCTCGGAAGGGGAGGGTGCCTTCCCTGATCTCCTCGCGGCGCTGGATCATGACGACTCCGCGATTCGTTACTGGGGGGCGACCGGCCTCGGCAACTTTGCGGAGGAAGCGAAAGGTCGAGAGGGCGTTCTCACCGGGCTGAAAGAAGCATTACACGACCTATCACCCACGGTCCGAATCGCGGTGGGTCGCGCCCTTTGCCGGATGGGGGAAACCGAGCCGGCCCTCCAAGTCGTCGCCGATGAAGTGTCGGGCGAAGGCGAATGGGCGCGCCTCGAAGCCGCGATCGTTCTCGATGAACTGGACGAGGTCGCCCGCCCTGCTCTCGGAGCGTTGCAGGCTGGCCTCGAAGATCAGCCTAACAAATACATCATCCGCGTGGCGAACAAAGCGGTGAATGATTTGCTTGGGACACAGAACGCCGTGCCGTAGACTCTGTGGCAATGGGTGATTCTGGATCATTGGATGCGGCACTGCTGGCGGGGGGGCGCTCCCGCCGCTTCGGGTCGGACAAAGCGTTTCTTGAGTGGCGGGGCGAACCCCTCTACCAACGGCAGCTTGCTTTGCTCCGTGGGCTGGAGCCTACGCGACTCTGGCTCTCGGCGAACGCGGATCAGTCGTTTCCGGAAGCGGGAGAAGCGGAGATTGTCATCGACGAAAAATCCGACCAGGGACCGCTCGGCGGGCTGCTCAGTGTCTTTCGGAAAAGTGAAGCCGACCGCGTCCTCGTCCTCGGCGTGGACCTCCCGCTCATGTCGCCGGAGTTTTTAGAGAAGGTTTTGAATGTGGGCGACGGAGTCGTCGCGAAGACAGAGCGATTCTGGGAGCCGCTCGTTGCGGTGTATCCGAGAGTGGAAATGCTCAAGCTCCTCGAAGAGGCAGGGGAAAAGGGAGAGCGGAAGTTGCAGCGGATTCTCGATCAAGCAGAGGAGGCCGGCTTTGTCGAAGCGCTGACGGTATCGGAGGCGGAGAGGCTTCTCTTCACGAATCTGAACTCGACCGCTGATTTTTCAGCGATCGATCCGAATCGTAAGGACGACACGATTCAGATTCGTCGCTATCGGGATGGCAGTTTCCGCGAGGAGGAGGATTTTGTCGCAGCGGAGGAACCGCTTGAGATCCGGGTGAATGATCAAAGTGTCGCCGTGATGATGAGAACTCCCGGGCATGACGAGGAGCTTGTGACCGGTTTTCTTTTTACCGAAAGTCTCATCACCTCAGCGGACGAGATCGAATCGATCAGTCACTGCCCGGATCTGGATCGGGAGAGTATCGGCAATACGATTGAGGTCAGACTCACGAGTGAGCCCGACCTCACCGAGCTGACTCGTCATGTCTTCACCTCGAGCAGTTGCGGAGTTTGCGGAAAGGCAACGATTGATTCCGTCTTCCAGCAGTTTCCGCCGCTGACCTCATCGCTGAAAATTGATCCAGCGGTGATTCTGAAACTGCCCGTGGCATTGCGAGCGGCTCAGGAGACCTTTGAAAAAACCGGAGGCCTTCACGCCTCGGCCCTGTTCTCTGCCGAAGGCGAAATGCTCTTTCTGCGGGAAGATGTCGGTCGCCACAATGCACTCGATAAGGTCCTCGGGCGCGGCTTGAGCGACGGCCTTGATTTTACAAAAGTGGTTTTGTTAGTCAGTGGAAGAATCTCATTCGAGCTGACACAGAAAGCACTCGCGGCAGGTATTTCCGTGATCGCCGGGATCTCGGCCCCGACAAGCCTCGCCGTCGATTTGGCTCAGAAGAGCGGGCAGACTTTAATCGGGTTTCTGCGGGAACGGGGATTCAATCTCTACACCGGGGTTCATGAGTGAGCGGCTGACAGGCGCCGATGCCGAAGCGCTAAGGCAATCACTTTCGACTGCTTTAGCCGCTCTACCCGGGGTTGGGAAGGTAAACGGCTATCCTGTGTATCCGCCTGAATTTGGGCAGTTCACCGATTACATCTATCGTTCGCCATGGCATCGGAAAGACTACACAGAAGACATGAAAGAGGATCTTCGAGGTAGCATCGAGCTACTGTCGCTCGGAAAGATTCGTTCGTTACTCACGCTGATGATTCGGATCGACCGATTCAGTCCCGGTGGTCTTCTCGGAATGCTGAAAGACGGAACCGCAGAGCGGGTCGTAAGCCGGGCGCAGGAACTGGTCGAAGGACTGAAGTCCTAAAGAAGCGATAGCGAGGAGAAGGGCCCCGAGAACTGGATTCAGAGAGCTTTAGGACTCACTCTTGCGACGTCAGAGGTCATCGAAGCTTTCAGAATTCAAAGAATCGAATCCAGTTGATGCTCCGACCACGAGGATAACCACGAAGTAAACGATGAAAAGGAGAAGCAGTGAAATTCCGATGTAGCCGGTGATTAATCCGGTGATCGAAAACCCTTTGTTGCTAGAATTCCCCGGATTCATATTGGCGCGTTTTAGTCCGATATGGCCGCAGATGACGGCGGGAATCGAAATGAGGTAAACGCATGAGAGGATCCCGAGAATGCCGAAAATCATCGAACACAGGGCGACCCCGTCGAGGGGCGGTGGCCCGTTTTGCGCTTCGACCGAAGTCAGCCGAATATGTTTTTGCTGAGTGGGCGTCAGTGCCGGAGGCTTGGCAATGCCCTGGAATAGACCCGGTCGGGCCTGACTGCACTTCAGCCATTCCGGCAGGGTCTCATTCCAAACGAGAGTGTCATGGGTGATCTTTGCACTCTCGATTAGAGAGGGGAAATCTTCTTCGCCGAACTCGTGTTGCTGTTCGGCCTCGTCTGCATAAAACCATCGCATCTCACGGAAATAGTAACAGGCCAGGCCTTAGACGGCGACGCGAATTACGAAAAGCTGCAGTAGTCCCGGAAGGTCGCAAGGCGCTCGTCGAAGGCGTCCTGCGTGAGTGACTGGAGCGAATGCGTGCTGAAGCTCTCGCAGGTGTAGCTCGCGAGGATCGTGCCGCGGGCGATTGCGCTGGTGAGATCGTCGAAAGTGTAATCGTCTTTTCCGAGGCTCGCGAGGTATCCGGCGAACCCACCGATGAAGGAATCTCCAGCACCGGTCGGGTCGAAGACATCGTGCAATGGAAAAGCCGGGCAGGTGAAGAAATTGTCTTCACTGAACAACATCGCACCGTGCTCGCCTTTTTTGACGATCACATATTTGGGGCCCATCTCGCGGAGTGCCTTGCCGGCTGCGACGACGTTGGAGGTATCCATCATCAACTTGGCTTCGCTGTCGTTGAGAACGAGGAGGTCGATGCGCTTGAGGAGGCTTTCCAACTCGTCACGGGAGATTTGAATCCAGAGATCCATCGTATCCGCGATCGTGAAAGAAGTCGCGTCACCGGCCTGATCGATCACGGCGTGCTGGTTCAGCGGGTGGGCGTTTGCGAGGAGGTTGATCGTCGCGCCCTTCTGAGACTCGGCGACGGCGGGCTGCCACGATTCGAGAACGTTGAGCGCGACTTCGAGGGTCTCGCGGTCGTTCATGTCCTCCATGTATTCGCCGGACCAGCGGAAGGTTTCCCCTTCAGAAAATTCGATGCCGTCGAGGTTGATGTCGCGGCTTTTGAGAAGATCGAGATGCTCCTGCGGGAAATCGTGTCCAACGACGCCGACAATGTGAGCAGGAGAAAAGAAGCTCGCGGCAATCGCAGCGTAGGAGGCGGAACCGCCGAGCAGGTTCTTTTCGGACGCTTTCTGCGTCTTGACGTTGTCGATGGCGATGGATCCGGAAACTAGTACGCTCATGATGGGGAAGAAGGAGAGGAGTAAAGAAGTTGAGTAGTTAAGAATTTTAGGAATCGAGCTTCCTTTTGGCTTCGCGGACATAAGCAGCGATGTCGGGTGCTTGCAAGATTCCTGAGACAATGACGGCTCTTTTTGCTCCGGCAGAGATGACGTCGGGGAGGTTTTCTTTTTTGATGCCGCCGATGCAAAAGATGGGGAGATCAGGGTGCGCTTCGTGGACTTGCTGGATCTCGGCGGTACCGATGGGTGCGTAGGTCGGCTTCGTTGGGGTCGAGAAAAGGGGGCCGAATCCGATGCAATCGGTGCGTGGATCGAAAGCAGCGAGAGCGGCCTGGGCGACGCTGTGGGTGGACCGGCCGACGAGCATTTCATCGCCGACAATGGCGCGGACTTCGTCCATGGGTGCGTCGTCCTGACCGACGTGGACGCCATCGGCGCCGATCTCGGCAGCGATGCGGGCGTGGTCGTTGATGATGAACGGGACGCCGCCATCGCGGCAGAGTGGCAGGATTTCACGGCCCCAGGCTTCGATTTCGGATTCGGAGCGTCCCTTCGCGCGGAGTTGAATCACGTCGATTCCCCCGGCGATCATCTCACGGGTGGCGTGGGAGAGCTTGTCGGGAGATGCGTAGCCAAGGTCGACGATGCCGTAGAGTCTGGCGTGGAATAGAGTGGAGCGAGCCATGGAGGGGACTCAACAGGGTTGGGTGAGGGAGTCAACAGGGTTTGTCCCCACTCTTCATCTTGATCTTACTCTTGTTCTTAATCCCAGGTGGTCGGAGAGGATCAAGATCAAGATTAGGAGTAAGATCAAGAGTTCTTACTCGACACGGTACAACCCCGTCTTCGTCCGCAAAATCAGCGCATTGTCTGAGGTCACGGCGGGCGAGGCCATGAAACCGTCGGGAAGGGTATTTTCCGCGACGACTTCGTACTCGCGATCTGCTTTCAAGACGAGGCCGAGGCCTTCTTCATCGAAGTGATAGACCAATCCGTTCGCAGCAATCGAGGAGGCGGAAAATTCACCGCCACCGCGCTCGGCCCAGAGGACCTCTCCGGTTTTGGCATCAACAGCGCTGACGACGCCGCCGTTCGCCATGAAAAGAATCCCGTTCGCGATCACTGGCGACATCCGCTTCGGGGTGCGCTGGAAAATTTTCCAGGCGACGTGGGATTCGGAAATGTCACCGCGTGCTTCGGGGTCGAGTTTCACCGCCCAGACCTCAGCCTTCCCGAGACCGGTATTGATGTAAACCATCCCGGTTTCCTCGCTGTAAACGGTGCGGGAGGAAGGCGAATGCGTCGGGTAGTGGACGTTCCAAATTTCCTCTCCCGTCTCGACATCGTAGGCCCAGGCGGCCTTCGATCCGTTGCTGATCATTTGCACGACCTCGCCGACTTTCACAAAGATCGGGGTCCCAAAGCCTTTGCGCATGTCGCCGCTGTTCGCGGGGACGCCGTCGGTTTCATCATCGAAATTGGTTCCGCGATCCCTTCGCCAGAGCGTCTCGCCGGTTTCTTTATCGAGCGCGAGGAAGTATTGCTGATCGGCTCCTTCGAGGGTGAGAATAAGTTTGTTCTCCCATTTCGCGATCGAGGAAGCGGGGCCGCGCCAGTGACTGCAGGTGATGTCGCGCCGCTCCCAGATTGTTTCAAAGGTTTCGGTGTCGAGACAGATCGTACCGTAAGCGCCGAAGTGGAGGTAGACTCGACCCGCTTCGACGACGCCGGTGGAGGAGGCGTAGGAATTCATCGGATTCGCAAGTGGCTCGGGGTTGTCGTTTGTGATGAAAACGCGGTCGAGGAGGACGTTGCCGGATTTTTCATCGAGGCAAATGACCGACATTTGCCGCCCGTTCTCCGTCGCGGTCGTGAGCCAGATTTTGCCTTCGGAAATGAGCGGAGTCGACCAGCCGAGGCCGTGGATGTCCTTTTTCCAGGCGATGTTCGTGTCGGGCGACCATTCGGTCGGGAGAGCGCCGGTGACGGTGCCGTCCATGTTTGGGCCGCGGAACTCGGGCCATTGCGCGTGCGTGAGGCTGAAGGCGCTGGTGACGACCGCTGAAAGAAGGAAGAGCTTCATGGGAGAAAGGTGGGGAAATTTGCCGAGCTGGTCAACCGCGCATCTGTGTAGCGGCGTTGGGGACAACGCCGACGGGGGCGGCGGACTTTGCAGCGCGGTCGGAATTCTACCGAATCCCGCTACATCTACTTTTGCGAATGCGGAAAAACTGTTCAATTTTACACTGAAATGAAAGTTGAGCATTCACACTTGCGACGACTGACTCCAGAAGCCTATCGGGGCTTTGCGGTCGTGCATTGGGTCCACACGATTCAAGATCGGCGGACGGGTTGGCTCGATAATGAATTTCATCTCGCCTTTCGGGAGTTGCTCCTGCATGCCGCTGGAGTTCGAAATTTTCTATGTCCCGCCTATGCCCTGATGCCTGACCATATTCATTTGGTTTGGATGGGCTTGTCTCGCGAGACGGAACTACGAATCGCGAACCGGTGGTTTCGACGGGAGCTAAATGAATTGCTTAGTGACCGCGGCTTTCACCTTCAACGTCAGGCGTATGATCGCGTTCTCAGGGAGCAGGAGAGGAAGCGAAATGCTTTCGAAGATCTTGTCGGGTATGTTCTGGCAAACCCGCAGCGTGCGTGTCTGTCAGAAGGCGCGAGCTGCGAAGGGATGGTGGTTCCGGGTTATCCGAAATTGCGCCGCTCGTTATTTCATCACCCTGGAGATTGGGAGATGTTTTGGAAGGTGTATCAGCGCTTGCGCGAGGAGTAGCGGCGTTGGGGACAACGCCGACGGGTGCGGTTCGAGAATCACTCTCGTCGGAATTTTACCAAATCCCGCTACAACCCGCTACAACCCGCTACATCGGGAATGTGTAGCGGAGTTGGGGACAACGCCGACGGGTGCGGCGGACCTTTGCAGTGCGGTCGGAATTCTACCGAATCCCGCTACTCTTCTTCCGGCTCGGGGTCGGCGGAAAAGCTGCCGGCGGCGGGGCTGAAATCCCAGGGTTCGGTTTTCTCACCGAGCTTGTCGAGATAGGCTCCTGCGCTGAAGGCGATGAAGAAGTTTTCGTCGCCGGGTGAGTTGCGGGTTTGACGATAGATTTTCTTCATGAAGAGTCGAAGTGACTTCGCTTTTTCACCGAGCAGCTCGATGGAGCGGCAGGCGCGGAGGGCGGTCCACCAGTTCGGGTTCTCCAACTCGGTGAGGAGGACTTTGAGGGCGTCGGCGCGGTGGGTCTCGGAAGCGTCGGCCATCCAGTGGGCCATTTCGATGCGCACGTCGGGCGAAATGTCGTCCATGAGATCGTAGAGTTGTTCGAGCAGTTCTTCGTCATTCGGCGCGGCGTAGCGCAATCCGATGACGCCCCAGAAACGGACGGCGTCGTCTCCGGATTTGGTCAATGCGATCAGTTCTTCGCGGGTGCCGAATCCGACGAGATCAGCGGCGGCCCAGACCGATTCGAGATCGGGGCGGTGGTCGGTTCCTCCGGTCATGATCTCGCGGATCGAGGCTCCCTCTTCCTGGATGTAGTCGGTCATGATCGACTCGGGAAGAATGCCGACATCGAGGATCTCGAGGCGCTTCCGTTTCAACTCGGTGCGATGGGCGTCGAGCGCGGTTTGCTGCTCCGGGGTGAGTTCTCCGAGCGTGAGATTGACGATGTTGTCAGGGTCAGCGGAGACATCGTAAAATTCCTCGAACGCTTTGCGAGGTCCGGCGTAGCCGAGTTGGGCGACGGTCAGGGTCTCGGCGTTTTCCGCGGCGTAGGCGGTGATGTCGCGCCGGATTTCCGCGAGGTCTGAGAAGACACTGGGTTGATTCCACGAGAGATGCGGCAGGTAGTTCCGGATGTAGAGGTAGTCTTTGCTGCGGACGGAGCGGGCGCAGTCGAAGGCTTCGTCGACGCGGTCACGGAAGCCGTAGACGTAGTCGTCCGGCTCTGCTGCTTCGCCGCCGAGGAACACGTCACCCTGCATGTAGTCGGGCTGGGTTATGCCAGCGAGGCTGAGAACCGTCTTTGGAAAATCGACGAAGGTGACGAGGCGGTCGAGCGTTTCTCCCGGCTTGGCGGGGGCGAGGTGTTGATACTTTTCGGGAAAGCGGATCATGAGCGGCACCTTCATCCCCGAGTCGTGGAGGAGTCGCTTGTGGCGCGGCATCCCGGAGCCGTGATCGGAGTAGAAGAAGACGATTGTATCCTCGGTGAGACCGTCCTCTTCAAGTTCGCTGAGGATGCGACCGACTTGTTGATCCATCACGGTGACGCAGTCATAAAATCGGGCGACGGTTTTGCGGACGGTCCCGGTGTCAGGGTAATACGGCGGAATGGGGGCTTTGCCAGGATCGTGAATTTCGGTCGCGGAGAGGCTTGATTGCACGTGCTCCTGGAACGCTTCGTAAGGCCAGACGGCGGTGCGGGACTGGTGGGATAGCATTTGATTGAAGACTGAGAAAAAGGGCTGGCCTTCTTTACGTTTCGCGTCGCGCCAATGAGCCTCAGGGCTGATCGCGGTCCACGAGTCTTCGATGAGGCGGTCGATATCGGAGGTATTGTAATCGGTCTTCACCGCGTTTGAGGTGAAGTAGCCAGCTTCACGGAGGTAGGTGGGGAAGCCGTTCACTTCTTCGGGAAGAGGATAAGCCGAGCGCATCTGGCTCGTCCCCGTGCTGGTTGCCCACATCCCCGTGATGAGCGTCGAGCGGGAAGGCGCGCAGATCGGCGCAGCGGCAAAGGCGTTGGTGTAGCGGACGCTTTCCTCGGCGAAGGCATCAAGATGTGGGGTCGTTGCATACTCGTCGCCGTAGGCGCCGATTGTCGGACTCATGTCTTCGGCGGTGATCCAGAGAATGTTCGGCTGGTCGGAGGCCGCTTCGGGCGATGGGGAGGGCAGTTCTCTCGCGCGGACGTTGCGGAAGCGGATCATGCCGCCTTTGCCATGGTGCTGAATGCCGAAGTAGCCCTCAAGCTGCTGGGTGTCCTTCAGCTCTGCGATTTTTTTACCGTTCACGAAAGTGGTGATCGATGGACCCTGACAAACCACTTTGTAAGTGTTCCAGTCACCGTTCTTGATGACGCCTTTGATGGTGTCTTTAAATGCGTCCTCTTCTCCTTTCGCGGGATAAAGCCACCCGCCGAGGCCGATCCCAAAAACGCCGCCGTTTTTGCCGGGGGAGGGGGCTTCGATCTCGCACTGGTAGCCTTTGGGTTTGCCGGTTTCGCCGTTGAGTCGGAAAGCGAGGCCGGTGTTGAGCTTCATTTCTGCAGCGTCATCCGGGAGGAGGATTTCCAGCTCGACCTCGAAGTCTTTCATAGAACGGTCGGAGACGACCCAAACATTGTTTTTTGAAAGAAGATGGATCTCGCCGTCAACAGCTTCGAGTTTTTCGACATCGGCGCGTGCAGTCCAGCCTTCGAGATCTTTTCCGTTGAAGAGATCAACCCAATCGCCCGCAAGTGAGGCAGCAGGGAAAGAGAGAGCGAGAGCTGAAAGCAGGAGAAGGAATTTCATCGCCGTTACGGTAGCGGATCGACTCTTTTAGCAAAGAGCAATCTCTGCAACGATCACGTGATGATCGTTAGAAAGCCGGTCGGCATTTTTGGCAAATGCCGCTAAGGCGGTTCCGGACTCAGCGTTTTCTCAACGAGGAGGAATCGCTTGTCGAAGCGCCCCCGATTGTGAGTTTTGCAGCAGTGAAAGCAGGCCACGGTGCGCTTCAATTTTCTGACCCGTTCCACGATGGTGCCACAGCTAAGACATTCGTAGGCGTAGCGCTTTTTCAAGCGCCGCGGCTGAAAGTCGAGTTCATGACAGCGATCCTCGCCGGGGATTCCGAGATCGGCACAGGCCTGTTTCCACTCAGGCCCGTGCGGTTGGATGCGCTTTCCTCCGGAGCGGGCGAAGGAAACGAGGTGGGCGAGTTCGTGGAGGAAGGTGTTCTGAATTTCAAGCGGTCCCTTGTCGTCGGGGAGGGACTGCAACTTCGGGTTGAGCTCGATCGTGTTGTTTTTAAAAAAGGCCCTCCCGGCAGCGGTTCGCATCCGGGCATTCCATTTCACTTGCACAGTCTCAGCGAGACCGGGGAGCTGGAGGCCGCGGGCGAATTTGGCGGCGATTTCGGTGAGGGCTTTATCCGGGCCGTTTTTGGGGTGCACCGGCGCGGTGGGAGTAATCGCCGGAGTTTCTTCCGGCTCTTGATTCCCGTCAAATAGCTCCAGTTGCTCCGCCATGCCCTCAGTCGTCGGACGGGCTGTGTTGCTCGACCGTCTCGCCGGTGATCTTGTTGTAAATGATCAGCTCTTCCCCTTTCGTCGTCACGAAGGACGAAGGCGGAATGCTCTCGCGCAGAAAGACGTTGGCGCCGATCGTCGAACCGGTCCCGAGCGTCGTCTTGCCGCCGAGGACGGTCGCGTGCGGGTAGATCACGACTTTGTCTTCGACGTTGGGATGACGTTTGTTGCCTTTGACGATGCGACCGTTTTCATCCTTCGGAAAGTTGCGGGCCCCGAGGGTGACGCCGTGGTAGAGCTTCACGTTGTTGCCGATGATGCAGGTTTCGCCGATGACGACTCCGGTGCCGTGATCGATGAAAAAGTGGGAGCCGATCGTCGCGCCCGGGTGAATATCGATGCCTGTGAGGCTGTGCGCATACTCTGTCATGATGCGCGGGATGAGCGGTACATCGAGTTCGTAAAGGCAGTGAGCACAGCGCTGAATCGCAATCGCTTCGATGCAGGGATAGGCGAGGATGATCTCGTCAAAATTTTTCGCGGCGGGATCGCCCTCATAGGCCGCCTCGACGTCGGTCTGAAGTAATTCACGTATCTCCGGAAGATCGGCAAGGAAACGGCATACGAGCTCGTTCGCCTGTTGTCGCAGGATCGGACCGGCGTCTTCCGTGTCGGAATCGCGGAGGCGGAGGACCTTGGCGACTTCGACCTCGAGCGTTTCAACGAGTGTGGCAATTCGCTCGCCGGTGATCATTTCCAACTCCTCTGCCGGGATCGGATCTTCATCGTGGTAGCCGGGGAAAAGAAGCTGAAGCAGGCTCTCGCAAGTCGAGATGATGGTGCGCTTTGAGGGTAGGTTGGCGCTGTCGATGCGATTGATACCGCCGATTTCGTGATACGACGTGATAAGCCCGTCGACGATTTTCTGTTGTCCGCAATCCATAGGGTTTGCCAACCCTAAGCAGAGAGCGCCGCTTTCCAAGGAAAAGCTGAGACTTGATGGGTGGATTTTTTCTTTCCTGATGTGGACGGTTTGTCACATTCCCGCGTAAGTTCACCCTAGTACGACCGTCGCAACCGCAGCATTTCCTCATGATAGCCTCCGAGACCCGCAACGATTTTGACCTCGCCCTTGAAGCGAGTGGACTGCAGCTCTTCCGCGGAAAAACGGAGATTTTGCAAATCAACGTGGGCAAACTCTGTAATCTGACCTGCGTTCACTGCCATGTGAATGCGGGGCCGAAGCGGAAAGAAATCATGACCGGTGAGACGGTTGACCGGATTTTGGAATGGTTCGAAAAGACTGACATCCCGACGCTCGACATGACGGGGGGGACCCCGGAGATGATCCCTGATTTTCAGCGCCTCGTGAAAGCGGTGCGCGAATTCGATCAACCGCGCCGCGTCATGGACCGGCTCAATGCGACAATCATCAGCGAGCCGGGATTTGAGTGGGTGCCCGGGTTCCTCGCCGAAAACGAGGTCGAGATCATTGCGAGCATGCCATGTTACGCGCCGGACAACGTGAACGAGCAGCGGGGCGACGGCGTTTTTGATCGCAGTATCGAAGCCTTTCAAAAGCTCAACGAGCTTGGCTACGGTCGTGACCCTAAACTGACCCTGAACTTTGTCTACAACCCGAACGGCGGTTTTCTCCCGCCCGCGCAGGCGGAACTGGAAGCTGACTACAAGCGCGAGATGAAGGAGCATTTCGACATCGATTTTAACGCGCTCTATTGCATCGCAAACATGCCGATTTCCCGATTTGCGAGCTACTTGAAGCGCAATGGCGAGTTGCAGTCCTACATGGATTTGCTGCGCCAAAGTTACAACCCCGCCACGGTCGATGGCCTCATGTGCCGCGACACGATCAATGTGAGTTGGGAGGGCGAAATTTACGACTGCGACTTTAATCAAATGATGAAGATGCCACTCGAAAATCCCGTCACCGGCGAAAAGTCGATGAAAGTTTGGGACGTCGAGCTCGACGCTTTTTCAAAGCAACCGATTCGTACCGGGAACCATTGCTTTGGCTGCACCGCCGGTAGTGGTAGTTCCTGCGGTGGGTCTCTCTCCTGACATTCCAACTATTTTTTCAATTCATGAAGACCGAATCCATCGTTAAAGATCGCTACGCCGAAGGGGCGAATGCCCGTCAAGAAGCCCTTTGTTGTCCCGTCGAATATGATGCCAAGTATCTCGAAATTATCCCAAGTGAAGTGATCGAGCGCGACTACGGCTGCGGTGATCCGAGTCAGTATGTGAAGGAAGGCGAGACCGTCCTCGATCTCGGGAGTGGCACCGGAAAGATCTGCTTCATCGCGAGTCAGGTCGTTGGTGAAAGCGGCAAAGTCATCGGTGTCGACATGACCGATGACATGCTCGAAGTGGCTCGCCGCAATCAGCCGATCGTCGCGGAGCGGGTTGGCTATGATAACGTCGAGTTTCGCAAAGGTCGCATTCAGGATCTCGCTTTAGACTTAGAGGCACTCGAATCCCGCCTTGCCGAAAAGCCTGTCAGCGACGCGAATGGTTTTCTTGAATTGGAAGAACTGACCGAGGAGCTGAAGGTGAAGCAACCGCTCGTCGAAAACGATTCGATCGATGTCGTTGTTTCCAATTGCGTCCTGAACCTCGTTTCGAAGAAGAATCGCCACCAGATGTTTGCGGAGATTCACCGCGTCCTCAAGCGCGGAGGACGAGCCGTCATTTCTGATATCGTTTGCGACGAAGAAGTCCCGCAGGACCTGCAGGATGACGCCAATCTTTGGAGCGGTTGTATCTCCGGCGCTTTCCTCGAAGATGAATTTCTCCAGGCTTTTGAAGATGCTGGATTCTACGGTGTTCGCATTTTGAAATTCGACAAAGAACCCTGGCAGACCGTGAAGGGCATCGAGTTCCGCAGCATGACAATCGAAGCCTACAAAGGCAAAGAGGGGATCTGCCTCGAACGCAATCAGGCGGTCATCTACAAAGGCCCGTTTAAGAAAGTGTTAGACGATGACGGTCACGCGATGGAGCGCGGAAAGCGTTACGCCGTTTGTGACAAAATTTTCAATATCTACCAAAGTGATTGCTACGCTGAGATATTCGAGTTTGTCGAGCCACAGAATGAAATCCCTCTCAATAAGGCGGGCATTTTTGACTGCTCGAAGACGGCGATCCGTGATCCGCGTGAAACGAAGGGAGCGGATTACAATGCCACGACCGAGGCGAGCGATTGCTGCTCGCCGAGTGGTGATGATAGCGGGTGTTGTTGAGTCGCGATGGAGTGAGGGCTTTATAAGCCGCCCGGCTTCACAAAGGCCTCACTCCAATAGCCTGTCTGCTATACCTGAGAGCGGTTCATCTCCTCAATTTTTCCATAGCGGTCTGTCAGAAATTTCTTCCAATGCTTTTCTACCTCTTCAATCGCGTTGTAGGGAGGAAGTGAATTTCATCCCGGAGCCCAAGGGTGCACCACTGTCTCCATCGAATATAGATCGTAGTATAGGGCGCAAAATGCACAGTGCGCGCCAACTGCATCCCTCACGAATGCGAAACAGGCCGGCATGAAGGATCGTTCCTATTGGGACTGGCGGTCTTTCGATATTTCTTTTGCAAGTCTTGCCTTGGTCACGCGGCTCGATCAGATGAATTTTTGCTCTCGGGCTAGTCGGAGATCCTCTTTAAAAATACGGATCGTTGGCATCCTAACTCCACGACGCTCTAACGACTGTACAAGTCGTTTCTCGAAGTTTCGAACACACCCTAGACAGTAATCGTGCCTATGCCCACATTCTGAATCACTCGCCGCAAGAACTAACGTCGAGGTTCGACGCACTCTTCAAACTATCCTACCAGCTGGCTTTCGAATTAACCTCCCGGCGGTCGCGAAAAAGGGGCGGCAGCTTCCCTTGCTTCTATTTCAAGGTCGGATTCCCAGTAGCCGTCGCGAATGCACTGCGTGATGTATTCCTTGAGAAAAGCTTCGATTCCTCCGAGTCGTTCGAACTGCGCGACGTGGGTGAGTTCGTGAACGAGAAGCGAAGGATTCGTCGCCTGCGACGCTTCGAGGTAGATCCCGTAATTCACCGCCATCCCGGTTGGGCCTTCCGAAAAAATGCGGAGCAGCCGTGTGAACCAGGATCCCGGCGTGGGGATTCGTGGGACGGGGAGAATGCGGACGGACTCTGGTTTTTTCACACCGACATCGGTTGCCCACATCGTTTCCCACTCGCTGAGGGGACGACCCTCGCGCAGGATCAATGACTCCTGCCGCTCCGCCCAGCGGGTGCCGAGGGGGAGGAGGAGGGGAACGAAGGTTCTGGTGAGAAAGGCCTTCAATCAGGGAGTGTCTTCGGGGTTGTTCAGGCTCACGGGACTTAGATAATCGCCCATCGCGGTGCGTTTCCACCAGTCGCCGGTTTGCGCCCGCTCTTCGGGCGTGGTGAATTGATACTCGAAAAGGCGGGCGCGGATTAATCTCGGAGGTGAGTTGGGAAAGGGATTGCGCTTGATGAGTTTTTCCACGGCAGGGTCGTCCTGCAGCAGCTTGATGACGACCGATTCGATCCACTGCGCATTGCGACTTCGTGGATCGAATCGTTGTTCAAGGGCTGCGAACCAGAACTGCCAGGCGACGCGGGGCTGATGGGGAGCGACAAATTTCGGAGGATCGGAGAGCTCATCGACCTTCCAGACAAAATCATACTCGAACCAGGTCGTGCCGTCCCAGCTGCCCTCGAGAATGATTTCGGGGCGTTTTGTCGTCATGGTCCGGAACAATCCGTAGCCGGAAGCAAGGCGGAAAGGTTCCAGCGTCGCCCGGAACGAATCGAGCCACTTCGGCGTGAGGTCTGCTTTGAGGCCGGGATTGGGAGCGCGATGTAAATCACTGAGCACAACCTGCACGTTGAGGAGAATGACGGTGACGAGAGCCGGTGAGATCAGAGCCAGCTGAATCATGAGCTGCTTCCGGGGAGGGGAAGAGACTAGTCCCAGCGGCATAAACCCGAGGGCAGAGCGCAGCCAGCCGGGCCAGAGCCGATCCGGGATGAGGGGAAGGCAGAGGACAATCGTGAGCCAGTTAAAATAGGTGTAGTTCCCCGTCGCCATGATCAAGAGCATCACCAAGGTGAAGCCGATTGTAGCGACGAGCCTCCCGAATCTCCCGAAAATAATGGCGAAAGGAAGGATGAGCTCGATGAAATACATGGGCCAAAGAGAGAGATAGTGAAATCCCTCAGGCCAGTGGTGGACGTACCAGGATGTCCAACTCGGGATCGGCTGGGTCATGTAATGGTAGAGCATCGCGGTCCGCTCCGGCCACCATTCGGGACTCGCTTCGCCCGCCCAGGCGAGCTTTACCCAGCCGGAGAAGAACATCAATTTAGCGATGAGGAGCCACGACCAGACGAGCGCGATTTGATTGATCACCGTTAAGGGAGGAGGATCGCGCCATGGACTGCGAACTTTCCAATCGCAGAGAAAGAGCGCGAGGAAGCCGACTTCCAGCAACAGGATATCCCACTGAAAGCTCATGAAAACGCCGCCTGTATTCACGAGCGAGAGATAAATGGCCCAGAGTCCGGCGAGGGCAAAGCCTGTGAAACGCCCAATGATGACGAGTACCGCCAGCATCGCACCGATGAAGCAGACGAATTGCAGCGCGAAGTCTGAGGTGCCGAGGAGCCAGAAGACATTCGGCAGGGCAAAAAAGGCGCTTTCGCCAGCGGCACCGAGGCGTTCGCGGAGCAAATCATGCAGATTTCCGGCAGGAGCGAGCCCGGTTTCTCCCACGAGGAGGGCTGCCTGCGTCCACCACGAGAAGATCGCGATGAGATAAATGACACCGAGACCACGGACCATGAAAGAGCGCCCGATTCGATGCCGATCGAGATCCAGTCCAAAAATTGTCTGCCAGTCCCAGTTTTTCACGGTGTCTTATAGGCGGAGAGCTTCTTTGCCGAAACGAGAAAATGCGTTTATCTTACGACACTTCTTACCATGTCTACTTCATTCGATTGGCATCCATCTGCCAAAGGCCAATCGGTCTTCAAAGTGAAAAACCGAAATCTCGGTTGGTGGGTCGTCTTGGCGATTCTGGTCTCAGTCATTATTCATATCTGTCTTTACATCATTCTCGCAGGAATCGAAAGGGGCGGACTGGCTTCGAACGATGAATCTATCGTCTGGCGGAGCCAGCGGGAACAAATCACGATCGACCAAGAGAAGCTGAATCAACTGCTGGAGGAGCCGTTTATTCCCGACGAAACTGCGCTTGAGCCTGAGAAATTGAGTGATTTGGATCTCGTTGACAAGTCGCTCGATGAATTTGATCTCATGGAGCAAATGAAAGAGGAGACGATCCGGTTGGCTCCGATTGAGACTCCTCAGATTTTTTCGGCGGAGGCACCAAAAGCTCCCGGAGAGGCTTTGAATATTGCCGCCGGGGGACTGGATATTTCTGTCGCCGAAATGTTGTCGAAGGATCTCGATGACATGCGAAATAAGCTCATCGATTCGTCTGCGACGGTGTCAGTCGCTCAGCCAACCCTGGAGCTGAATCAGGCTGACGACCTCGGGAGCAGTGTCGATACCGACGAATTTTTCAGAGATGCTGCCGCGAAAGCCCTCGGAAACGGAGCGGACGAACTGATTCAGGGTTATGCAACGCTCGACGAAATGATCGGTCGAACCGGTGGTCTTCCCTCGGGAGAGGAGAAAATCGCCCTCCCGACCGATATTCTCTTCGAATACAATGAGTTCACCTTAAAAGAAGAGGCCCGCCTCAGCATGATGAAACTCGCCTTCGTCGTGCAGACGAATCCCGATGCGATCTTCATCATTGAGGGGCATACCGACAGCTTCGGGGGTGAGGAGTTCAACCGTGAGCTCAGTCTCAAGCGTGCGCGGGCCGTTCGTCAGTGGTTGATTGACCGGCTTCGGATTGACGCAAGTAATATCCAGACGGTTGGTATAGGAAAAGATCGCCCTATCGTGTCGACCGAGGGAACTGCTGACGATCAAGCCCTGAACCGCCGCGTCGAAATCGTTGTGAGGAAGCAGTAGTGCAGAAAAAGTTGAGGAGGAAAGGAGCAGAGAATTTCTGCTTTCGAAGCCTCTCCTCCCATTCTTTACTTCTCTCCTCCTTAACTCCTTCCTCCCCAAAAATGTCTTCCTCCGTCAAAGATCTCACACTCCTCGGTCACAGTGAAAACCGGCTTCCCGCGACGCCGGAAGAGGCGACGCTGGAGGTTTTTCCGAATCGCAGTGCGGATCGAAATTACTGGATCGAGCTCGACTACCCCGAGTTCAGTTCGCTTTGTCCGGTCACGGGGCAGCCTGATACAGCACACCTCACGATCAAATACATCCCGGGCGAAAAGTGCGTCGAGACGAAGTCGCTCAAATTTTATCTGGCCTCATTCCGAAACACACCGTCGTTCAATGAAGAGATTGTGAATCGCATTCTCGATGATCTTTCCGGCGCCTGTGACCCACGCCGCATGATCGTTCGCGGAAAATTTTCACCGCGCGGCGGGATACAGCTCACGGCAACGGCTTCTTATCCAGACGCAGGGCTTGAGGAAATTTCATGAAAGTCGTCGTCCTTGTCAGCGGGGGCATGGACTCCGTCACGGCGCTATATCAAGCGCATCGCGATCACGAGGTCGTCGCTTGTCTGAGCTTTGACTACGGGTCGAAGCACAATCACCGGGAGATTCCTTTTGCCGCTTCGCACTGCGCCACACTTGGCGTTCGTCACGAAGTGGTTTCCCTTGGTTTCATGAACGATCTCTTCAAAAGCGATCTTCTTCAGAGTGGGGGCGACATTCCCGAAGGTCACTACGAGGCGTCGAACATGAAGCAGACCGTGGTTCCGTTTCGCAACGGGATCATGCTCGCGATTGCGGCGGGCTTTGCCGAAAGCATCGAGGCGGGGGGGCTCGTCATCGCCGCGCATTCGGGGGATCACGCGATCTATGCCGACTGTCGGGAGGAATTCATGAGCCCGATGGCGGAAGCGATCACGCAGGGGACTGACATCGATCTGCAGGTTTTGCGGCCGTTTATTGAGATGAGAAAAGAGGACATCGCGGTAGTCGCGAATGACCTCGGGATTGATCTTTCAGATACCTGGTCCTGTTACAAAGGTGGCGAGATTCACTGCGGAAAATGCGGTACCTGCGTCGAGCGGAAAGAGGCGTTCATGCTCGCGAAGCTGATCGACGGGACCGTTTACGAGGGGTGAAGTGCGGTGCCTTTTGAGCACGGAATTGGGAATCCAGGGAGGGGCGACACTCTTGTCGCCCTGCAAGCCCTGACCGATGCTAGCGAGCGACAAGAGTGTCGCTCATCCTTGGCGCAAGCGGGATGCGAAGTTCGGAGAAGGAGTCATGCCCGCATCTCACAATTCGCTACCACCGTCGTCAAAGCGGAGTTATCGTCCCAGTGTGAGCGTCGAAGATTCAATTTCCACTCTTCCTGTGATTGCAATAGCTGCGGGAACCGAAATCATTTCGGAAGGAATGAAACTCGACCGGATTTACTTTCTCAAGTCAGGTCGCCTCGAAGTGGCGCGCGATGGAATTCGCGTGAATCTCATCAAGACTCCGGGCAGCGTCCTTGGAGAAATTTCGATCCTCCTCGATCAAGCGTCTACCGCGACCGTCCTCGCGCTCGATGAGGTCGAGCTTTACGAATGCACAGAGCCCATGATCTTTCTGAAAGAGCACCCGGAAGTGACTCTTCACATGTCATCGCTCCTCGCGTCGCGCCTGGCTTTGGCGACGCAGTATCTCGTCGATGTGAAAGAGCAGCTTAAGGACTGCTCCGATCATGTCGGGATGGTCGATGGAGTGCTCGATTCAATCGTGCACCGGGATCTGAAGAAGAAGCTTTAGCACGTAGCGGCATTGGGAACAATGCCGACCGGGCTACCGCGCAGAAAGCAAACGCTCTTCACACCCCTCCATACCGCACCAGACGAGCGTTCCATTCTCCAGTTCCAGCTCAACCGTAGCCGGTTTTTCACCGATTTGGCGACCACCATTGATGACCACGGTTTCACCGACCCGGTCGATCCACGAACCTTCCGGCCCGTAGTAGGGGGCATTGTGAACGTGACCCGAGAAAACGACATCAGGCTGATACCGGTTGATCCATCTGACGAGTGATTTGTCGCCGAGATCACGCTTACCATTCCAGCTCGTCTTTGCTCCGATAGGAGGCGCGTGGTGGACCCAGAAGACAGGACGGTCATTTTTAGCGTATGACTGCGCCTCAAGCCAACGCTCGATCCGCTCGCGTTCGTCGTCGGATTCCCACCAGGGAAAGGAGAGGATGCGAAGTTTCGAAGTCTCGTAGGAGCCATGATCGACCGTGAGATTTGGGATCGCCAATTCCTCCAGCCACTCAGGGGAGCGCACCCCTTCGTAGTCCTCGACGAGATCGTGATTGCCCGAGCAAACGACAAGCGGAACTCCGGCACTGATTCGTCGGAAATATTGCGAAACGACCGAAGCCTGAGTGTCGAGATCAACATCCGATCCCATTTCCATGAGGTCGCCTGCGATGATGACGAGATCGTAGGCCACGCTCTTGCGGGCGAGCCAGTCATATTGCCGCAGGCTGTAATGAAGGTCAGAGACGACGAGGATTTTCATCGGGGTTTGTGGAAGTGTATCGGACCGCTGACGAGGTCGCAATGACGCATCAACGACTGTGTCCGTCCTTCTTTTACACACTCAATTTGCTTGATGAACGCCGGTTTCGGATTTATCAAATATACATGAGCGATCAGGACACTCCGCCACCCATGGATGATAATTCTCCCGAGCAGGACGCTCCGCCACCGATCGAATCGGGAAGTAGCGAAGGTTCAGTGATGGATTCTCTGCCGACCGAAGCGCCGCCAACGGCTGGCATCGGCCTCGGACAGGGCAAGCTCGCCGAAAACGATGAGAAGACGATGGGGCTTCTTTCTCACATCCTTGGAGCAGTCACCAGTTTCGTGGGGCCGCTCATCATTTGGCTTATCAAAAAGGACGAAAGCCCCTTCGTTGATGACCAGGGTAAAGAAGCCCTCAATTTTCAGATCACGATTCTGATTGGCTATGTCGCTGCGGCGATCGTCACGATGGTTCCGGTGATCGGGTGTATCGGTGCCCTCCTCTATCCAGCGTTTGGTCTCGTCAGTTTGATCTTCGGAATCCTCGGCGGCATCGAAGCCAACAAAGGAGTGGCTTATCGCTATCCCTTCGCACTTCGGCTGGTTAGCTAGCGCTCCGGAATCCCCACCTCCTTACCGCGTTTCGCACCGCAATGTCTATCCAGAAGGGCTTTCTTGCCCTGAATCCGCCCCAGCGCACCGCCGCTGAGCAAATCTATGGCCCTGTCCTCATCCTCGCCGGTGCGGGGACCGGCAAGACCCGTGTTGTGACGACGCGAATCGCGGGGATGCTTTATAATGACGTCCCTGCGAGTCAGATTCTCGCGGTCACCTTCACGAACAAAGCGGCCAACGAAATGCGCGAGCGGGTCAGTTCCATGGTCGAACCCGGGATGTCCGAAGCGGCGACGATCTGCACCTTCCACTCCCTTTGCGTGCGGATCCTGCGGACCTGCATCGAGCGACTCGGCTACAAGAGGACCTTTTCGATCTACACGCAGAGCGATCAGTTGGGACTTTTGCGGCGCATCATTGTGCGAAAGTTAGGGAAGGACGAGTCGCTTGAGCCAAAGCTCGCGAACATGCTCATCAGCCAGGCAAAGAACACCGGGAAAATGCCGAGCGAGCAGGAGGATGCGCTTATTAATGAAGTCTACCGGACCTATCAGAAAGAGTTAAAAGCACTCAACGCCGTCGATTTTGATGACCTCCTCATCCTCGCCGTCCGCGGGTTGGAGGAAAATCCCGATGTTCAAAAAGAGTGGCAGCGTCGCTTCCGCTTCATCATGGTCGATGAATTTCAGGACACGAATAATCTGCAAATGCAGCTCCTTCGTATGCTCGTGAATCAGGAGCAAAACATCTGTGTCGTCGGCGACGATGACCAGAGTATCTATGGCTGGCGCGGGGCCGATATTTCGAACATCCTCGATTTCGAGCGCTTCTTCAAAAATGCCACCGTCATCAAGCTGGAGGAAAATTACCGCTCCACGAACCGGATTCTTCGCCTCGCCAACAGCCTCATTCGTCACAACGTGACGCGCCGTGAGAAAACTCTTTGGAGCAGTCTCGGTGACGGCGAAAAAATCCGCCTCGTCTCGATGCCCGACGCTGAGACCGAAGCCGACTGGGTCATTTCGGAAATTCTCGAATGTCACCGTATTGATCGCCGTCCCTATGACGACATCGCGATTCTTTTCCGGATGAATACCCAGTCGCGTCTCATGGAGGAACGGCTCCGCGAAAACGACATTCCCTACAAGCTCATTGGCGGACAGTCATTTTACGAGCGCCGCGAGATCAAAGACATTCTCGCCTACCTCGCGCTCTTCATGAATCATGAGGACGACGTCAGCCTTCTCCGCGTCATTGCGACTCCGCCGCGCGGGATCGGTCAGGGGACGATTGCCCTCGCAACGCAGTTCAGTATCGATCACCAGATGAGTGTTTTCGAGGCCCTCAACGACATGGAGTTTCTCGGCCTCATGACAAAACGGGCGCAGAACGCGATCGAGGAGTTTGTCTCCTTCATTCACCGCTACACCGACAGCGCTCACACCACGGGGGCGAACTACGCTGCGATGACCGATGAGTTGATGAAAGAGCTCAACTACTCTGACTACGTCAAAAAGAACTGCAAGACGCCGGAGGAAGTGGACAGTCGCCGCAAGAACGTCGCGGAACTTCTCGATGGGATGCATGCTCACTACGAGAAGTCGAAGAAGGGTCTCCGCGGTTACCTCGACAGCGTCGCTTTGATGCAGGACCGCGAAAAAGAGGATGATCAGGGGCAGGGAGTTTCTCTCATCACGATGCACGCCGCGAAGGGGCTCGAGTTTCCCGTCTGTTTTATCATCGGGGTTGAGGACGGAATTTTGCCTCATTCCCGCTCCATCGAAGAAGGAAGTCGCGACGAAGAGCGCCGTCTTTTTTATGTGGGGATCACCCGTGCGAAAGAGGATCTCACGATCAGTTGGTGTCACAGCCGCCGTCGCTACGGTGATAATCTCCCCTGTCAGCCCAGTTCATTTTTCAAAGAGCTTGATAAAGAGGAACTCGACGAGACCGATCACGACACCCTCGCTTCCGCGCCGGTCGATGAAGACTTTGCGACGGATTACTTCGAGCAGATGAAAGCGATGCTTTCGACCTGAGCTTGCCTCGCCGGATGAACCGCTTTCCGCGCTTGCACTGCCCTTGATTCTGCGGACATTTCAGACGTGAGCGAAGTCAATTTCAAACTGGGTAACGAAACCCTCATCAAGGTCCTCGATGGGGCATCGAACAAGCTTCGTTCTCTCTTGAAAAAACAGGGTCGTCTCGATCATGGAGCCCTTCGCGTTGCTGTCATTGGTGGCGGTTGTTCCGGACTTCAATACAAGATGGATCTCGTCGATGGCCCTGCCAATCGCGACATCATGGTCGAGTCAAACGAAGTCCGGGTCGTGATTGATCCCAAGAGCGCCCTCTTCGTGACGGGGTCCGAGTTGGATTTCAGCGAAGATCTCCAGCAGGGTGGATTCAAAGTCACCAATCCTAATGCCGTCGTGACTTGTTCATGTGGCGAGAGCTTCGCGGCGTGAAGGAAGCGTGGGCGTCCGCGCCGGTGGTCGTCACCACTCAAAGCGGTTCAATCTTGAAGGGTGATACCATCGATATCATGTTATTCGTTGATGGCACAGTTAATCGTCAAGCGCCTCAAAGCGAGGGCAAAACGGCGTGGCGTTTCGACTGAGGAAGCGCATCGCAGGCTCCTGGAGGAAGTTCTTTTGAAAGAGCAAAATAGGGAATTGACCTTGATGGAGCATCCCTTGTCTGCTGAGTCTTCAGTCGATTCTGACGAGGAGTTAGAATTGGAGCGATGACTTCAGAACTATCCGCAGAACAGTGAATGTTGAAAGCGAATGTGAGCCATCGGTGTTTGTAAATTAGTCCGCGTTCGCAGCCGCTCCTTTTCTTTTTCTTAGTCCTTTTCCTTTTCCCCTTTAGAAAGGAAAACGGCGCTACTCCGCGATCATCACGACTGGCACGGGCGTCTCGACTTTCCCCGGCGCTCTCATGCCGGGGCCGGGTGCGTCGGTATCGCCGAGATCTTCACGCATCTCGGCAGCATAGAGGGAAAGCTGTTTTACGATTTCGGGATGCTGAGCGGCGACGTTGTTTTCACAGCCGGTGTCATCGACGACATTGAAGAGGAGAGGTCCGTTCGATTGATCGTTCTTTGTGTAATGGGGATGCCGTGGGAATGAATTCAATTCTAAAAACAGTTTCCATGGTCCGGACCGGATCGCCTGAAGCTGGTCGAGGTAGTAGTAGGCGAAGTAGGGGTAGGGCGTTTTCGCTCCCTCAACGCCGGTCATGAGGTCGGTGATGTCATGACCGTCACGCTTCAGCTTTGATTTGGATTTCCCTCCTGCCATTGCTACAAAAGTCGGGAGGAGGTCCATTGTCGTGGAGAGTTCTTCGCAGACGGTTTCGGCGGGAACGGTGCCGGGTTGCCAAACGAGGGTCGGGACGCGGAAGGCACCTTCGCTCGTGGTGTAGCCACGTCCGTGAAGCGGCTGATTTGAACCCCGGGTGAGGTCGCCCGGGTCCTTGTTGATCGGGGCGCCGTTGTCGGAGGTCCAGACGACGAGGGTGTTTTCCGCGATTCCAAGTTCTTCGAGTTGATCAAGGAGTTCGCCCATCGACCAGTCGAGTTCTTCGATGGAGTCGCCCCAGGGACCGTTCGCGCTTTTTCCGCGAAACGCGTCGCTGGAAAACGGAGTCGAGGTGCTTCCCGGCATTGCCTGAGGAAAGTAGAGGAAGAAGGGACTTTGGTGATTTTTTTCGATCCAGTCCATCGCCACTTCGGTGTAGCGCTTTGTCAGGCCGTCACGATCAGCGGGCGCTTCAATGACCGTTTCGTTTTCCATAAGAGGAAGGGGTGGCCAGTGTGAGCCGTCCTGATTCCAGATGCGCTCCGTCATGTCATCGGAGTAGGGGACGCCGAAGAAATAGTCGAAGCCCTGATGGGTTGGGAGAAAAGGTTCCTGATCACCGAGGTGCCACTTGCCGACCATGGCGGTGGCATAGCCGAGTTCTTTCAACTCTTCGGCGATGGTGACCTCGTCAGGATGAAGGCCGAAGGGGGAGACCGGTCGCAGGACATGGTAATCGCGCGGGTTGAGATGCATCCCGACGCGCTGGGCATAGGCCCCGGCGATGAGGCTCGCGCGCGATGGGGTGCAGACTCCGGCGGTGACGCAGAAGTGGGTGAACTTCCTCCCTTCCGCCGCCATGCGGTTGAGGTGGGGGGTCCGGTGAAGGGTCGAACCGAAGGGCTCAATGTCGCCGTAGCCGAGGTTGTCGCAGAAAATGACGATGAAGTTCGGGGGGCGTTCCTCCGCCCAAAGGAAAGTCCCAAACAAAACAATAAAAAGAGAGAGTAAAATAGTTTTCATAGTTCCATACCAAAGCGTTTCAGGATCATGGTCATGCCGGCGTAGAGGATCATCGTGATCACACAGCAAATAATGATAGTAGGCCAGAAGGAGAGGCCTTTCCGGAGAAGGGCGGGAAAAATCAGGAACATAGGCAGGCTCGGGAGGACGAACCAGAAGACTCCGGTTGAGTGAGCGGCGAGCTTTTCGACCTGTTCGGCGGGAGATTCTTTGAGCCCGGTCCAGATCCAGAAGAAGGTGATGATCGAGACGAGGGGGAGCGAAGCGATCATGCTTCCGAGAAGTGGCTTACTTCGCGTGACGACGATCTCGTTGACGAAATAGATGAGGCCGGCTGAAAAAAGCAGTTTAATGACAGTGAGCATGCGAAGAGACTAGCGCTTCGCGAAATGCTTTGTCAGTTCTCAATCAAACTCAATCGCGCGAGGGGGAGGCAGTTGCACGCGCTGGGCAGGAAGGTCTTCCGTTTCCGTCTGCGTCATGACCGGTCTCGCGAGGGGGATTCCGTTTGCATCAACGGGCTCGGACTCTTCGATCGGGGTCGCCGTAATGATTGCTGCTGCGACTCGAGCGCGAATGACCGGCTGCAGTGACCCGTAGGGATCATCGGTGCCAATCACTGTCGGCGCGATCGGAAAGACGGGGTCCGCATTTTCGACGATAAAGCCGGCACGCAGCGGGCCGCCCTGCGTCTGTGTGGTCAGATTTTTGAGGCGACTGCCGCCTCGTCCATGGATATGGCAAATGTGGTCGATTGTGGTTCCGGGCCTCAGATACTCAATGTAAGTGGTGCGAATCTGGGAGCTGATGCCGTCTCCTTTGTCGACGGTTTCATAGCAGTCGTTGGAAGCGAGTTCGCCGGACTTGAGGCAGATTTCAACCTGCTCCGCCTCCGGTGGCGGTAGAAAGGCGCGCGGCTCGAAGCGCGTTGCCGCCGCGTTCATGATTTTCGACCAAACCGGAAGAACGGTGTCCGAGCTGAATGCGCCCAGGTAGATTCGATCAGTCTGGTCAAACCCTGCCCAGACGACGCAAGTGACCTCCGAGGTGTAGCCAACAAACCAGTTGTCAGTGAAGTTGTATTCCGTGCCGGTTTTGCCGGCGACGGGAAAATCACCGAGTTCGTATTTCTCGCGAGCCTTGGCACCGGTGCCGCCGAGATCTTTATCGAAGGTGTCTTCAAGAATACTGCTGATTTGGTAAGCAGTGTAGCGGTCAATCACGGCGTCGTTCTTCAAGTTAATGTTCGGTGAGTAAATCAGATTCCCGACCGAGTCCTTGATGTTTGCGATGATATGAGTTTTCTCGGGGCGACGTCCGTTATTCGGAAAAATGGTGTAGGCGAGGCAGAGATCTTCAGGTGAGGTGGGGTTCCGCCCCAGAAAAGTGGCGTTGAACTTTTTGAGGTCACCTTCAAACCGCATGCCGGCAGATTCTGCGAGGGCGACGACGGACTCCGTGCCAACTCTTTGACCGAGTCGAACCGAGGCGGCGTTTTTCGATTTGGCGAGAGCGGTGCGCGCTGTGATCCGGTTTTCGTAGGTGTTGTCGAGATTCTCCGGCCCCCATTCGCCGAGGATTCCGGTCGTCCCGCCGATCATGACCTGTCGAGTATCCATCGGCGTGTCATCGACGAGCGTGCCGGGAAATTGCCCTGCTTCAAAGGCGGCGGCGTAGACGAAGGGTTTGAAAGCGGTGCCGACGGGGCGGCTCCCCTGATTGACGCGGTCGAACATGCTGTCGGAAAAATCACGTCCGCCGACCTGAGCGATCACCGAACCCGTTTTGTTTTCGATAAGGAGAATTGCTCCCTGAAGGTATTCCGGCGCCGGGAAGGTCTGATCCGGGGAAGCGGATTCTCTGAACTCCGCTTTTTTTGCTTTGTATTGAGCGAGGGTCGAATGGGCGAATTTTGGATGCTGCTCAATTAAGGAGAGCTGCTCCTGCAAGGCCGACTCAGCGATCCCCTGGATGTTGCCGTCGATTGTCGTGTGAATTTGAAACCCTCCCTTGGAAACCGTTTCATCTCCGAGAAGTTCGATCACTTCCTGACGGACCTTTTCATAAACGAAAGCCGATTTGCCCGTGATGTTCTTTTTCTCTTCGGTCCGGATCGCCACTTCCTGGGATCGCTTCAGGGTGTCTTTGTCGATGTAGCCCTCGGCTTCCATCCGACCGAGGACGTGATTTCGCCAGCGGATCGAGGTTTCCGGAAAGGAACGGGGCGAGCGGTGATAAGGGTTCGGGATACAGGCGGCGAGGGTCGCCCCTTCGACAACGGAAAGGCGGGAGGGGTCTTTTCCAAAGTAACCTTCTGAGGCCGAGGCGACGCCGTAGTAGCCGCTTCCGAAGTAAATTTTGTTCAGGTAAAGCTCGAGAATTTTTTGCTTACTTCCGAGTGCTTTTTCGATTCGCTGCGCGAGAAAGACCTCGGTCACCTTCCGGCTCATGGTCCGGTCTTTTAGTTCGAAGGTCTGTTTCGCGAGCTGCTGGGTGATTGTCGAGGCGCCCTGATTCCATTCCTTCGAGCGCGCGGCGTAATAGACCGCTCGCAGAATTCCCCAGTAGTCGACGCCGTTGTGCTCGTAGAAACGGCTGTCCTCCGCCGCGAGGAGCGCGTTGACGAGATTGTCGGAGATACCATCGAGAGTCACGGGGCGGCGGTTCTGGACGAAGATGCGCCCCAGTTCATCGCCGTTCCGGTCAAAAATCCGGCTTGCCACTTCTACCTTCTCGAGCTCTGAGAGATCAAAGGAATGGGCGAGGTCGTAGCGGGGCTTGCAGTAAAAGAATGCACCGGCGAGACCGATAATTCCGACCACCAGAAAGAGCACGAAGCAGAAGCCGGTGAATTTCAGCCAGAATACAATCCGACGTTTACGCTTCGCTTTCTGCTGCGCTTTTTCACTGAGCGGCGGAAGCTTGATGACTGTCTCTTTGGGACTGTCACCGCTGCCGATCGCTTCAAAATCGTTGTCTTCGAAGTCGTTGGACACGGAAGGCTTTTGTCAAAGGGGTGGGGTGAGTTTACGATGGGCGCCATGCAACCCGAGTTCGAAAACCCTCTTCAAACGGAAGATACGCCTCTTTTTGAACTCGTCTTTCAAAGAATTAAGAAAAGTCCTCTCCAATCGATCCCTTTTTCGGAATACATGGAGATGGCCTTATACGATGAGGATCATGGCTATTATGCGAAGCCCGAGAATCGGGCGGTAGGGCGGAAAGGGGATTTTTACACCAGCGTTTCGGTAGGTGAAATGTTCGGATTTTTGCTGGCGCAGAAAATCGCGGCGGTTCGGGAATCCGATTTTGATGTCGGAAAACCTTTTGTGATTGTCGAACAGGGCGCGCACGACGGGCAGTTGGCGCTCGATATTCTGGCGGGCCTTGGGGAAAAAGTCGACCCTTTGGTGAAGTATCGAATCATTGATCCGCGACCGGCGACTCGCGAGTGGCTCAGGCAACGTTTCATGGTAGCCGAGATGCAGGATCGGGTCAAAGTGGTCGCTTCCCTCGAAGAGGCGAAAGCAGAACAGGGCATATTTCTCTGCAATGAACTGCTCGACGCCTTCGCCTTCCGGCGTCTCATCTTCGATGGCGATCGCTGGAGGGAACTCCAGGTGGGGATGCCGGAAAAGACTCTGAGCTGGGTGGAGCGGGAGCTCCCCGGAGACCTGCAGCGATATGCCATCGAACTCGGAAGTGAATTTGGATCCGGCTACACCACCGAGGTCTGCCCGGTGATGGACGACTGGATCGTCGAGGCTGCCGGTCTCTTTGAAAAAGGACTCTGGTGGCTGATTGATTATGGCTACGAGTCGCAGGATTATTTCGCCCCGCATCGAAAGGATGGAACCTTTCGCTGCTATCGGAATCACCGCGCGACCGAAGATCCGTTTGACCATCCGGGAGAAACCGATATCACCGCGCATGTCAACTTCACCCAGGTGAAGAAGGCCGCAGAAACGGCGGGACTCGATTGGGATCAGTTCACCGACCAGCATCATTTCCTGATCGATGCGGCCCGTGACTGGCTTCTTTCAATAGAGGGACAGACCCCTGATGGGGAAATTGCGAAACGCTTGCGACAGTTTCAAACCCTGACCCATCCGGGGATGATGGGGACTCAGTTTAAGGTGGCGGAGTTGAGTCGAAAATAGGCTTGAGTGGGAGCTTTCAACCCACCATTCTGTCGGGAGAAATGAAGAGCCTGGTAATTTTACTGATCGGTTTACTGCTTACGTCAAAAAACCTATGGAGTGAGGAAAGCAAAGATCCCAATGATCTGTGGTATCGAGGTTTCCTTGCAACGAAAAGTGCTGAGGAGCTGATCCGTCAGGAAAAGAGTATCGCCGGGCTTAGCGCGCTTGATGATGCCTTTCGTCTCTACAAGCAGATCACCTTAGAGCACCCTGAATTCAACGCCGAGCTTGTGAAAGACCGATTGCAGCTAACCGCTGAAAATCGTTTTCAGCTGATCAGGACGATGAGAGACGGGGATTCATTGGAGAAAGATGGTTCCGCTGCATTGAAAAAGTTGGAAGAGGAATTAGATGGTCTGAAAAACCAGCTTCGAAAGCTGCGCGAGCGCCGGAAATTACTGGATCGAGAGTTATATGATTTGAAGGGAGCAGGGAGTGAAATTAATCTGGGTTTTCACTTAGATTGGCAGGGTCGAATTCAGTTACCACGGTTTCACGAACGGATTGATGATCGTGAGGAGAGCCTCAACTCGGGCGTCTTCCTCGAGTCCGAGTTGTTTCCGGACGGTCGTTTGAAGCTTGAGGATGAAAATGGGACGACAATTGTGATCGAGAAACCCACAGCCTCACCGGGAACCATTCCCGACAACTGGATCCCGCGCCTCTGCAACGGCGAGATGACCTATTTGATCCCACTGGTCGAAACGCCTGCGACGAGGCGATTTTCAAAAATCATTCAGGTTCCCACGGCGCTGAGAGACCTCGAAAAGTAGCGGCATTCGGGAGAATGCCGACCACGCAGGTCGCTTTTCCGGTGAAGCCCTCACTCCAGCCTGCGCGCCTCAACGCATCGAATCGACGAGTCGCGCATCATCAGTCACGGCTCCGATGAAGGATGGGTACTCCGGACTCCAGCCGAGCGCTTTGAGCTTTTCATTGCTCACCACCTTGTGGGTCCAGGCGCGTTTCCGGTCTTTGTTCGGAGGTGCTTCCGGCGGCGTGGGGACTTTAAACAGGGCGGCGAGCTTTTCGTAGCATTCCCGTTGCGAGAGCGGCTCGTCATCGCTCACGTTGAAGACCTCTCCAGCCCCGGCTGCGATTTCCCGGATCAAAAAAATGATCGCCCCTGCTGCGTCGTTGCGGTGAATCTGATTCACACCGCGACTCACTTCACCGGCTTCAATTTCGGCGCTGCCGTCGAGAATCCGCTTCAGATACACGGATCGTGCGGGCCCGTAGATTCCGGCAAGTCGCAGCGCGATGCCTCCTTTTGAGGTGACGAGATCCTCCGCCGCGACGAGGAGCCGACTCGTTTCCCGATCCGGTTCCGTGTCCGAAGTTTCCTTCACGACTGATCCGTCGATCTGGCCATAGACGCTCGTACTACTCGTGAAAATGACCGGCACGCCGGGAAAAGCAGCGTGGAGATTTTGTGTTCCTTCGATAAAAACGGCGCGATAGGCATCGGCTCCGCCCCGTCCGGAGCTCGCGCAATGCACGATCACATCCGGCGCGGAGGAAAGTGTGTTTTTAATCCGGGTGATCGAATCCGCATCGCTGACATCGCCTTCGAGGAGCGAATACTCAGCCGCCGCATCGACGCTCCGATTGATCGCGGTGACGGCATGCCCGGCGTCGTGAAGTTGACGGGCGAGTTCGGAGCCGACGTAGCCGTGTCCGATAATGAGAATATGTTTTTCCATGATTGAATGAGTCAGGCGACCTCGAAGACGCGTTCTTTTCCACAGACCCAGCGATGATACGGATGAGCGGCGCTGGTCGGCTCAGCGGGATGCCCGCCCGCCCAGGGCGAAAACGCGGGGAGGACCCATTTTTCACGGCCCTCGCCGAGACATTCGCGGGTGAAGGTGGGCAGTTTCAGCGAAGTCCCTGCGCCGTCGCTGAAGCGGGTCGAGGGATGGAGGTGGCCTGAAACTTCGATCCTCCCCGTCACCTCCGGCTCCTCATGACCATGATGAAAGAAAAAGTCTCCCGTTTCAAAATGACGCACAAAGGGGAAGTGGCGTTTCACCTCGCCGCGGTCGTGGTTTCCCTCGACGAGGACGAGTGAAGGGCAGAGTCCCTCAATTTCATGCAGCCACGCGATTGCCTCGTCGGGCGCGGCGCGGCTGTCGACGATATCCCCGACGAGGATCAGGGTCTCGGGCTTCCAGGTTTCAAGTAAAGCGAGGAGGCGCTCACGGATCGAGTCCATCCCCCAGAGCGGCCAGAGTCCTCCATCGGAGCGTCGGCTGACCTCATAGCCGAAATGAAGATCGGAGAGCGCGAGCCAGTTTTCCTGCTCGTGAAATATCGCGAGCCGCGCGTCGAGGATCACCCCGGGCACGACCTCGGCAGAGGCGACCGTGGAACCTTCGGTTGATTTTTCAGCGGGGTCGATCATTCTAGCGTTCTGTCCCATTAACCTATTTTTACACGAATTTCATGTCAGAGGAAAACGATCCCAACCCGGCCGAAGATCTTGGCGAACTCCTGCGCGTCCGCCGCGAGAAACTCGACAGCCTTCGTGAGCTCGGAGTCGATCCTTTCGGAGGGATTTACGACACGACGACTTCCCCCGGTGAGTTGCGTGAAAATTTCGAAAATGAGCAGCCCGTCCGCCTTGCGGGACGCATCACCGCGCTGCGGGACATGGGAAAAAGTAACTTCCTCGACATCTCGGACATCAATGGCCGGATCCAGATTTTTGTGAATCAAAAAGCGATCGGTGACGAGCAGTGGGCCGTTTACAAGCAGCTCGACATTGGTGACTGGATCGGCATCGACGGGGAAACCTTCACGACGCAAGTGGGCGAGCCATCGGTGAAAGCGGCGACCGTGACCGTCCTCTCGAAGTCACTGCGGCCGATGCCATCGAAGTGGCACGGGGTCGTCGATCCTCAGATCAAATACCGTCAGCGGTACCTCGACCTCATCGCGAACGAGCGTTCCCGTGAGATTTTCAAAAAGCGCTGCGACATGGTCTCCGAGATCCGTCGCTACCTCGGCGACAAAGGCTTCCTCGAAGTCGAGACCCCGATGTTGCAAGACGTTCCCGGTGGCGCTGCGGCCCAGCCTTTCGAGACCCGTCACAATGCGCTGAGCATGGACATGTATTTGCGGATCGCGCCGGAGCTCTACCTGAAGCGTCTCCTCGTCGGCGGATTCGATAAAGTATTCGAGCTGAACCGCAGTTTCCGCAACGAAGGCATCAGCCGTCGTCACAATCCGGAGTTCACGATGCTGGAGGCGTACTGGGCCTATGCCGATTTCGAAAAGATGGCCGACATGGTTGAGGACATGATTTGCACCTTGGCGGAAAAATACTGTGGTGGTCTGAAAATTGATCACAAGGATGCCGAGGGCAATGTCACGAAGACGATCAACCTGAGCCGTCCCTGGAAGCGTGCCCGATACAAAGAACTCGTCGCCGAAGCGGCCGGCGCTGACTGGTGGGACCTCGATCTCGACGGTCGCCGTGCCCGCTGCAAAGAAATCGGCGTGGAGATATCCCCTGACATGGAGGACTACGAAATCTCCCAGCAGGTGTTTGAAAAACTCGTCGAGGAAAAGTCGATCGACCCCATCTTTGTCACTCACGTTTCGAAAGAACTCGTGCCGCTTGCGAAGCAGAACACTGCTGATGATTCAGTCGTCGATGTATACGAACTCATCATCAACGGTGCGGAAATTTCCCCGGGATACTCCGAACTCAACGACCCTGACGTTCAGCGAAAGCGTCTTGAAGAGCAGGCCGGTGAAGAGATCCAAAAAATCGACGAAGACTTCCTCCTCGCCCTCGAATATGGGATGCCCCCCGCCGGTGGCATCGGGATCGGAATCGATCGCCTCGTCATGATGCTGACCGGAGCCGAGTCGATCCGCGACGTCGTGCTTTTCCCTCAGCTGAAGCGGAAGGGGGAGTAGGCATTTGGAGTGCGGCGGCTTGACGCCGCTTTGAGGGAAAGCTCGCGCTTTTGCCTAGGCGTCTCTGTTCGGTGTTAGCGTGGATTGGAGCGTTTCCCGGATTCCGATCCACAGCGGTGTCAAGCCACCGCACTCCACATCAAAGGGCCTGAACCACCAGGATCGTCTTGACGACCCGTCCCGTCCCGGCGTCTTTTGCTTCGATCGCGTGTTTGCCGGGGCGCATCACGACCCAGTGGCGGTCGCCCTCGGCTTCGATCTTGAGGCTTTTGCTCTGCCACTGAATTGCCTCGCGGCCGCTTCCTGCGATCTCGAGCGGAAAACGTGAACCCTGACCGGGAAGGTCGGGATCGAGAAAGGCGACAGTTCCATCGAGCGGACTCACGATCCGGAAAGGAGGCGGCGCGTTATCATCCGAAAGAGGCACGAGCGCGGCGACGGACTTGAGATCATTGTCGGGGCTTCGCCACCAATTCGCGTAGGTGAGCGGAAGCAGCGTCTTTCCGTCGTCGGTGTAGCGCGTTGGAGACGCGGGGCGGGGGAGATGCCCATTGACAAACCATTCCGAACGCGTCGCTGCGGCGATCCCGTCATCGGGGGCGGTTTCGCCGGTGAGGACATCGACGACTCGCTCCGTCGCGGAAGCGGGAGTGGCATACCAGCGGGGTGCTGTTTCGCGATGAAGCTCGACCATGATGCGATGAAAAATCGGGGCGGCTCCCATCGCGCCGGAAACTTGTTTCAGGGGTCGGTTGGAAAAGCGCCCCATCCAGACGCCGACGGTGAAATCGGGGGTGAAGCCGATCGTCCAGTTGTCGCGGAAGTCAGTCGAAGTGCCCGTTTTGGCGGCACAGCGAAAAGGAAGATTAAGAGGTGAATTCAACCCGAAAGACTCCGCGCGTGCTTCCCTATCCGAAAGAATATCGGCGATGAGCCAGCTTGCGGCGGGATCGAAAACCCGTTCCGAGTCAGCATGCAGCAGGGTTAAGTCATTGACCTGACCCTGTTGCACAAAACGATAGGGCTTAAATTCGCCGAGCCGGGCAAGGCAGGCGTAGGCATTGGTAAGTTCTAATAAGCGCACCCCGGCATTGCCGAGGGTGAGCCCGAGACCGTACTCGGTAACCGAGTCGTCGAGACTGGTGAAGCCAAGGCGATCCTGCATGAGATCGTGAAGGAGGGTGGGGCCGCCGATTTCGTCGAGGAGCTTCACGGCGGGGACGTTGAGCGAATTCGCGAGGGAACGACGGATCGAGACGGGGCCTTGAAACTGGCGGTCGAAGTTGACCGGCTGGTAGGTTCCGGTCGAAGTGATGTATTCAATCGGCGTGTCGGCAAGAACGGTCGCGGCGGTTTTTCCCTGCTCGAGAGCGGCGAGGTAGGTGAAGGGTTTCAGCGTCGAGCCCGCCGAGCGCGGTGTCCAGGCGCCGTTCATCTGTCCGGCTTTTGATCCGAAGAAAGAGCGCGAGCCGACGAGAGCGAGAACTTCACCGCTGACATTATTGATCACGACGGCAGCCGCCTGGATGTCGTTCGTCTCCCCCGCTTCGTGAGAGAGCCTGACGAGTTCGGCTGAAATCGTCGTTTCGACAAATTTCTGAACCTTGAGATCGAGGCTCGTTTTGAGGGGTGTTCCCGATCCTTCGGCCGTGGAAACAGCGGCGGATTCCTGCTCAAGGACGAGATCCACAAAGTGGGGGGCGTGAAAGGTTTGTCCCGGTCCGGGCAGGAAGCTGAGCGCTTCAATAAGGGCGGTCGCAAATTGCGCCTCGGAGAGATAGTCCTCTTCCTTCATTCTTTTCAGCACCCAGAGCTGCCGTTTCCTAGCCCCTTCAAGATTTCGCCAGGGGTTGAATCGTGTCGGTTTGTTAGGGAGGCCTGCAAGCATCGCCGCCTCCGGGACGGAGAGGTCGCCGAGAGGTTTTCCGAAGTATCCCTGAGCCGCGGCCCGCGCTCCGGTGTATTGGTTTCCGTAGGGCAGCCTATTGAGGTATGCGGTGAGAATCGTTTCCTTGTCCGCGAACATTTCGAGCTTCCTTGCGGAAAGGATTTCGATGAGTTTAGTTCGCAAGGTTCGGGGTCGGGGCGGGGCGTAAAGTTTGATTGTTTGCTGGGTGATAGTCGAGGCCCCCGAGGCGAAACCCTGATCGGTGAGGGCGTCCCGGAGGGCGCGCCCGAGGCCGATAAAATCGATGCCCCCATGCGAGAAGAACCGTGAGTCCTCAACCGCGATCGTGGCCTGAATGAGGTTTGCCGGAAACTCCGCAAAGTCGGCCGGGGCTTCGGCGCGGAACTCTCCGTCGAGGAAGCGTCGCACCGGATCCCCGTTCCGATCCACGAAGAGAAGTCCCTGTGGCGGTCCCTCCTCCAGTCCTTCGGGAAGACTGAAGAAAAGCGGGGCGATGTAGTAACCCGAACCGCCAAGAAGGAATGCGGCGGTGAGAACGCTCAGGACGAACTTTTTCATGCTAATGCATTCTTGATCCGCATTTATCGTGCCGCGACCTCCCGGTTTTCGAGGGGCAAAGTCCCGGCGGCGATGCGTTCCGTTCCGCTCAGTCCGAAGCGCTGTGGCTCGTACATCGCTTCAATTTTTGCGGGTGG
>Ga0208903_1000116_pt1 | contig 80335 bp, 60 predicted proteins | sample AntAceMetag02UKJ_FD_184769 | JGI IMG/M metagenome (GOLD analysis project Ga0208903, IMG submission 184769) | Saline lake microbial communities from Ace Lake, Antarctica - Antarctic Ace Lake Metagenome 02UKJ (SPAdes) (version 2) | ecosystem: Environmental > Aquatic > Non-marine Saline and...
ATCTAAGAACCAAGATAGGAATGCTCGAAACCAACCCTATCATGCTCAGCATGATTACAGGTGAAGAGTATTTGATTTTGCATTGCAATGCCAGAAAGCTCCCCGTTCCAGACTTAAAGGACATGAACATGTTCGATTTACCGCTGAAAAATTTTGCTTCTAACTATTCTACAGGAATGAAAAAGAAGTTGGCCTTAACAGCTATTCTAATTCAGAATAACGAAGTCTTCATACTAGACGAACCTTTTAATGGAGTGGATTTACAGAGTAATCTCAAATTGAAATCTACTTTTGTAACACTCAGAGAACAAGGAAAAACGGTGCTCATTTCCTCACATATTTTTTCTACACTCAGTGAAATTTGTGATGAGATTCATCTGATACAGAACGGGGAAATATCCATGTCTGCAGATAAATCTACTTATGGGGAATTGGAAGCGGTTTTGGCTCGGACTAGGGAAAGCAATACGGAAAATCAAACACAACACGCATAAACTTAGAAATGCGCCTCGTTTAAGATGCGCATACCAAGTTCTTACCAGAATTGTTTGTTTGCTTTTTTCTGAACTACTTCTCAGGCTTTGGTGGTGCAGGAGGCGGTGGAGGTGGAACTTTCACTTGGTCCGTATTCATTATAAATACTTTTCCATCAGTATTTAAGTCCACCACTGTTTCCTTAGAGAGGGGTTTCAGCTTTTCACCATTCGGTAACGGTGGAGGTGGAGGAAGTGTTTGCTTCATTTCATCTGACAGATGAGCGTAATCTGTATAGATATCCTGTCCCTCTTTATTCTTGAAAGTGAAAGTAACATTTTTAAAGTAGGCCTTATTGATACTCATATTGGTTTGGGTACTCTTAGAGTCTTGTGCTATAGAATGGCCACTGAAAAGTAGTGCCATTACTAGAAAAAGCGGAGCACAAGAGGCAGCTAAAACCGTTATTTTTCTGTTGGTTGTGTGTTTATACATCATTTTTAATCTGTGTTTAGTTACGTTATAATTAAAACTGCTGGTAAGAAATTCATTATGACTTGGGGTGAGTGAACTCAAGAGAATATCTTGATATTCAGAGATGTTTTTATAATCCTCTACTACTGCATTGTCTGCTAGGAATTCATGATTTAACTGAATGGCTTTCTTGAAATAAAAGAAAACAGGATTGAACCAAAACACCAACCGTATGAGCTCGATGAACATTACATCTAAAGAATGATACTGATGCACATGAGCAGACTCATGAGCCAGCACCTCTGAGGATATAGAACCTTCAAGGCTCTTAGATCTTGAAATAAATACGTAGTTCCAAAAAGCAAAAGGAGCCTTCTCTTCTGTGGTTTGGACCAAAACAATTCCATTCTGATTGAATCTTTCATTCATCCGAGCTTTTCTAATTAATGAGAAAATCTGGTATAGAAACCGCGTTAAAAGCAAGGCTGTTATGCAGCCATAAGCCACTCTTATAATGAAACCCCAATTAATGGTTTCTGAAACTATAGCATTCCCATTTTGTTCTCCAATAAACACATATTCTAACCTGGCTAATCCATTACTTAAAGTAGAAACACCTGAAGAAAAAGACAATTCCAAAAATGGAAGAACAATAGCCGCTATTAATCCCAAAAGAAGAAACAGTCTATTGAAAACAAACATCTTTTCCTTCTTTAACACGAGATGATAAAAACCCAAACAGATGAGGGCTATAGCTCCTGATTTAAGTATGTATTCTATCATTTTTCTTTCTTTTTAAGCTCAGTATCTATCATCTCTCTAAGAGATTTTAGTTCCTCAGTTGACAAGTCTGATGATGAAGTAAAAAACGAAGCAAGGGATGCCGCAGAGTTTCCAAAGAAGTTTTTCATCAATCCTCTAAAATGACTTTTGAAATAGACCGATTTTTCTATCACGGCAAAATACTCCCTGATTTTTCCATTCATTCTATAATCTATCACCTCTTTATCCTTCATCCTCTTCAGTAAAGTAGCGATGGTTGTAGTAGCAGGTTTAGGAGCATCGTATTCATTGATAATCTCCTTCATCCCTGCATTTTTTAACTTCCAGATATGCTGCATCAGCATTTCCTCTTTTATCGATAATTTCATGTTGGAATATCTTTTTGCTCTACAAATGTAGAACAAAATAAAGTGCTCTACAAATGTAGAGCGACTAATAGACACGAGAACTCCCCTAATTTAACCGAATAAAAGCGCTTCCACCCAATTTTAGGGTCAATACAAATAGCTATTATAGTAGCATTAACGCTCTATTATTTACTATATTTGATACTATAGTATCATTTATGACCAAATACAGCACCCGACATACCCCTAAAGAACTCATGGAGGTTTACGCTCTCAGAGTGAAAAAACTACGCAAGAGCAGAAAGTGGACTCAGGAAGAATTCTCAGAGCGCTCAGGTGTGGCTCTAGGTACGTACAGAAAATTCGAGCGGACAGGGATAATTTCACTCGAATCTTTTTTGCTCATCTGTCAAGCACTCAGCACACTTTCTGACATAGAGGGTTTTATGAAAGAAGATACTACTCAAGATTTAAAAGCCCTTTTTGATGTCTAGTTCAGCGCCTGTAGATAAAGTAAATGTCTTTATACACAAAGACACGCTTGCGGGTCAACTTAGACTGGTAGGAAAAGAAATTCTTTTCAAATACGCAGACTCTTATTTGAAGAATGGCCATAATCTTTCTCCGATAAAGCTAAGGTTTGACGATAGTATTCAGACCGCTGCTCCTGCGCCTTTTAGAGGGCTCCATGGTGTGTTTTCAGATTCACTTCCAGATGCTTGGGGAATGCTTTTACTTCGAAAGCACCTGAGCCATAATGGAGTTCTACTAGAAACTCTCAGCATGCTAGATTTACTCTGTCTCATAGGAAAAGACAGCACTGGAGCACTTCATTTTGAACCAGGAAAAACCACAGACACTACAAGTGAGCCCATCCTATTAGACCAGCTGAATTTGCACTCTCAGCAGATTCTTTCAGGTGAAGCAGGAGTAGACATAGAGCAGTTCATTCAAACTGGCGGAAGTCCAGGTGGAGCCAGACCTAAAGTGAATTTGTTTCACAATACCCAAACAAATAAACTCTTCCCTCACCTTCTCGCTGACCCCACTGCTGAGGACCAACCATGGATTATCAAGTTTTCTGCTTTAACCGACTTGGAAGACCTAGCACAAGTAGAATTTGCATATAATCTTATGGCCGAGGAATGCGGGCTAATAGTTCATGATTTCAAATTATTCCAAGGAGAAAGTGGTAACTCCTATTTCGGCTCGAGAAGATTTGACAGAAAGCAAGGAGAGAAAATCCATATGATTTCTGCAGCAGCCTTAATGAATGATGATTATGAGAGAAGTACGCTAGACTATGGCCATCTATTAGATGCTACATTAAAGCTAACGGGAAGTGCAGCAGAGATGAGCAAACTATTTCGCTTGGCTTGTTTTAATGTGTTCGCCCATAACCGAGATGACCACAGTAAGAATTTCTCTTTTCTAATGGACAAAAAAGGAAAATGGTCTTTATCTCCAGCTTATGATCTCACTTTTTCTGCCTCATCTCAAGGCCTGCACAGCACATCTTGTGCAGGAAACTCTAAAAACCCAGGAGCCGATGAGCTGTTAGAACTCGCCTCTGATTTTTCTATTAGGAAAGGAGAACAGATACTGAGAGAAGTAATGCTGGGAGTGAGAAATTTTAGAAAACACGCTAAGGCTGCCGGAGTTTCTGGAGAGACTACTGAGCTTATATTGGCTGCTATTCGGGGTTCTTTGTGAATCTAAAAGAATGTATTTCTTTTCCATTAAGCACATTTAGTCAATTCTAACAAAAAAAAATTAGATTCTTATATCGACTAAATTTGTCTTATAATAATAACTCAAAAGCATCATGAAAAAACAAACAACGAAAAGAACAGGACTCGTTTCCATTGCTTTGTTTATAGTATGTACTCTAACCAGTAGTTTAGTAGATAATTCCGGCAACACCGTAAAATTCGGAGGCTTAGAAGGCCGTGTTAAGACATTTACAGAAATCTCCTATAAGGCAATACAGCAGCTTCAAACAATAGAAATCGGAATAAGAGATAGAGAGTTTCCTTGGGGGAAAGATCTTGAGGTATCTTTTAATAAGGAGGGTCAAATAATAGACGTAAGTCGTTACTACTCAAGTGGAAATTTAAAAGCCAGGTTGAAGAATATATATGATGACAATGGAAATAAAGTTGAAGTTAATGCTTACAACTCCAGCAACACATTCAAAGGATGGCAAGTACGCGAATATGATAAATCAAATAATCAAACCGGAGTGGTTTTTTATGATTCAAAAGGAGTGTTAAAAAAATCATCTAAGAGGAAATATGATAGCCTTGGTAACATAAAAGAAACCTCTCTATATGACTCAGAAGGTTTATTAACTGACAATCGAACTTACAAATATGACGTTAACCAAAAGAAAAGTGAAGAGGTTACCTTCGATTCAAATGGAAACCTTAAGGAAACAAAACTTTATGAGTACTATGAAAATCAAATTCAAGAAAACACAATTTATCCGGACAATACAATCCAAAGTCAAAGAATTACGCATTATGATGCTAATGATAATGTAATAGAAATTAAACAATATAATTCTAAAGGTATCCTTGAAGAACACAGGACTTCAAATTATAATAAAAATGGCTATCTCTCTGAGGAGAATGCTTTAGTTTCAATCGGAGAACGCTTCCCTGGAAAGCTTAGTTATACATATAAATATGACAAAACAGGTAATTGGATAGAAAAACATATTTATCGGAACAATCTTCTAGGTTGGGCTCTCGTAAGAAATTTTGAATACTATGATTAATTACTCTTCTACCCTTAAAAAAACATCAATATTGAAATTACGGATGAACAGTAATACTATGTGAAATAAATTCAAAACCTCGAGTTTGGAGCAACAATTTATCAAACTTCGCGTCACTTCTGTTACTCTTCATTGCTACGCAACACTTACATTTACTGCAGCAAAAACAGGCACGTGACGTTATCGGAATTCAGGGAATTTTATGCCTCCAGCGCTGAAGTGAAAGAACTCATTCAGCACTTAAATAAAGCCGGACAAAAAGTCCAGCTACGGGGATTAGTGGGTTCTATAAAATCTATCATAGCCGCTGCGGCCTCCGAAGTTTTGGGGAATACCCAGCTCTTTATCCTAGACGATAAAGAGGAAGCTGCTTACTTTATGAATGACCTTCAGGAACTGTTCAAGACAGAAAAACACATTCTGTTTTTTCCACGGTCGGCTAAGGTTCCTTATGATACTGAGCGTGTAGAAAATGCCAATGTGGCCATGCGTGCCGAGGTACTGAACGAAATAAACACCTCTAAAACCCCTAAAATTATAGTTACGTATCCCGAAGCTTTGAGCGAAAAGGTGGTGACCAAAAAGGAGCTTTCCGAACATACGTTTATCGTACAAAAAGATGCCAAACTAGATATAGAGTTCATAGATGAAATGCTCATAGAGTATGAATTCGATAAGGTGGATTATGTTTTTGAGCCAGGGCAGTTCTCTGTGCGTGGTGGAATAGTAGATGTGTTTTCTTACTCTTTCGACCAGCCCTATAGAATAGAATTCTTTGATGACGAGGTGGAGTCTATCCGTAAGTTCGACCCGGTTTCTCAACTTTCTAGCGGCATGATGGAGTTCGCTACTATAGTTCCTAATGTGGGGGATAAAACCCTAATGGAAACGAGGGAAAGTCTGCTCAAATTTATTCCTGAAGATTCGTGTGTCTGGATGACAGACTTTAAGCTAGCCGCTGCTCGATTAGACAAGTATCTGGACAAAGCCAAGGACGTTTTCAAGGCATTGGACGGCCCTATAAAGCATGCTGAGCCGAAGGAGATTTACATGCAAGCTATAGACTTAAAAAGTCAACTCGAACAGTTTAAGGTAGTGGAGTTTGGAAACAAATTTCATTATGCCAATGGGGAAAATATAGCGTTCAACACCGAGCCTCAGCCGAGTTTCAATAAAAACTTTGAGCTGCTGGCCATGAACTTAAACGCTAATAAAAAGCGTGGGGTGACCAACTATATCCTTTCAGATAATCCCCAGCAGATAGAGCGTATTTACAGCATTTTCGAGGATACCGAGCGTGCCGTGGAATTCACGCCTATGACCTTTAAACTGCACGAAGGATTTATAGATAACAACCTGAATGTAGCCTGTTACACAGACCACCAAATTTTTGACCGTTACCACAGATTTAAACTAAAAGACGGGTTTAAGAAAAACAAACAGGCTCTTACCCTAAAAGAGCTTAGCTCACTGCAGCCAGGGGATTTCGTGGTGCACATAGACCACGGTGTAGGAAAGTTTAGCGGACTGGAAAAAATAGATGTAAACGGAAAAAAGCAGGAGGCCATTCGTCTGATTTACAAAGATTCGGATATTCTGTATGTGAGCATCCATTCACTCCACCGCATAAGTAAATACACAGGAAAAGACGGAACGCAGCCTTCGGTTCACAAACTAGGCGGGCAAGCTTGGGAGAAGGTGAAATCCAAAACAAAAGCACGTGTAAAAGAACTGGCTTTCAACCTTATTTCTCTTTATGCCAAAAGGAAAGCGAGCAAAGGATTCGCTTTTGCCCCTGACAATTACCTGATGCATGAGCTAGAAGCCAGCTTTATGTTTGAAGATACGCCCGATCAAATACTGGCCAATGAGGCGGTGAAAAAAGACATGGAATCTGAGGCTCCTATGGATAGATTAATCTGTGGAGATGTAGGATTCGGTAAAACGGAGATCGCTATTAGAGCTGCTTTTAAAGCGGTGTGTGATAACAAGCAAGTGGCTATTCTGGTGCCTACCACGGTGCTTTCTATACAGCATTATAAAAACCTGAAAGAGCGACTTAAAGAATTCCCGGTAACGGTGGACTATGTGAATAGGTTCAAGAGTGGGAAGAAGATGTCAGAGACATTGCAACGCTTAGAAGAAGGAAAAATAGACATCATAGTAGGAACGCATGCGCTGGTAGGAAAACGAATCAAATTCAAGGATTTAGGGCTACTGGTAATCGATGAGGAGCAGAAATTCGGGGTGGGAATAAAGGAGAAGTTGAAAACCATGAAGGCCAATCTGGACACGCTTACCATGACCGCTACGCCTATTCCTAGAACGCTGCAGTTTTCACTAATGGGTGCTAGAGACTTGAGCTTAATAAACACGCCACCGCCCAATAGGCAGAGTGTAGAAACCGAGGTTACAGGAATGAGTGAGGAGCTGATTAGAGACTCTATTTCTTATGAACTGGCGCGAAACGGACAAGTGTTTTTCGTACATAACCGCGTACAAGATATCAAGGAAGTGCAGGGAATGATTCAGCGTGTAGTGCCTGATGCTAAAGTGGTGGTAGGCCATGGACAGATGGAGGGCGACAAACTGGAACAGGTGATGGAAGATTTCGTGGATCACAAGTACGATGTGCTGCTGGCCACTACGATTATAGAATCTGGTATAGATATTTCTAATGCCAACACCATGATCATCAATAACGCGCAGAACTTCGGACTGAGTGATCTCCACCAGTTAAGAGGGCGTGTGGGGCGTAGCAATAAGAAAGCATTCTGCTACCTACTCGCACCGCCTACCCAGCACCTACCCGGAGATGCCAAAAGAAGGTTACAGGCCATAGAACAGTTTAGTGAATTGGGTTCAGGAATGAATATTTCTATGCGTGACTTGGACATACGTGGGGCAGGAAACATTTTTAGCGGAGACCAGAGTGGATTTATGGCAGATGTAGGTTTTGAGATGTATAATAAAATACTGAACGAGGCCATAGAGGAACTGAAAGAAACCGAGTTCAAACACCTGGCAGATGAAGAGGAAAAAGTGCAGCAAGCATGGGTGAAAGAAGCGGTACTGGAGACAGACCTAGAACTGCTTATTCCAGATGAGTATGTGCAGAGCATTACGGAGCGTTTAACACTTTACAAAGGGCTGGAAGATGCCAAAACAGAAGAAGACCTGCAGTTTTACGAAAAGAGCCTAATAGACAGATTTGGCGCTATTCCTCAGCAGGTAGAAAACCTCATAGAAACGGTCAGACTGCGCTGGATAGCTCAGGAAATAGGGTTTGAAAAACTGGTACTGAAGAGTTCTAAAATGATCTGTTACTTCGTGGCCAATCAGGAGAGCGGATATTACCAGAGTCCTGCCTTTACCCGCGTGCTCAAATATGTGCAGGTGAATCCTAGAAGTGGAAAAATGTACGAGAAAAACGAAGGGCTCAGATTCAGTTTTGTAGAAGTACAGAGCATCACCCAAGCCAAAGAATTGCTGGCGCCTATTATAGCCAACGCTAAAACACTTGTAGCATGAAAAACCTAGTAGACGCTTGGTTCAAAAGACTGGTAGTAATCAATCTGGTATTGGTATTTATAGTAGTCATCGCAGGTTCTATAGTTCGGGTAACTGATTCTGGAATGGGCTGCCCAGACTGGCCCAAATGTTTTGGCGCATACATTCCACCTACAAGTGAAGACCAAGTGACGTGGCATGAGGCAGAAGCCTACTTCGAAGGGCAAATGATTATCCATAACGAGAAGCTGTACAATGCCAAATCTGACCTTCAATCTTCTCCTAATGCATTTAGCCTAACCGACTGGGAAGAGTTCACCAAACACGATTACGCCACTTATAACCCTGTGCACACTTGGATAGAGTTCATCAACCGACTGGCTACAGTAGCACTGGGCTTCCCAGTGATGGCATTGTTTGCCCTCTCCTTTTTTTACTGGAAAGACCGCAGAGCGCGTGTGTATTTATCTTTTGCTGTGGTGTTTTTAGTTGGCTTTCAGGCGTGGCTAGGAAAACTAGTGGTGGAATCTAACCTCAAAGGACAGACGATTACGCTGCACATGATAGGCGTTTTTGCCATTATAGGAGTGCTGCTCATACTGCTCGCCAAAGCCCGCAGAAACCAAGGAGAAAATACCTTTCCAGACAAATTATTCAAGCGCTTGTCTTCTTTAGCGCTATACATTACCGTGCTCATGGTGGTGCTCGGCACACAAGTGCGAGAGCAGATAGATCAGATAGCCAAAACCACCACAGACCGAATGCTGTGGATAGACCAAGTAGATTGGATGTTCATCACCCACCGCTCACTGATTTACGTGATCCTAGCCATTAACGGCTACCTCCTTTACCAAGCATTCAAAAACAACTGGTACAAATCCCGCTGGATAGCCATAGGCGTCATCATCGTAGCCGAAGCACTGGTAGGAGTTATACTGGCTCACTATGGCTTCCCAAAAGCCGCCCAGCCTTTACACTTGCTGCTGAGCACTATGCTTTTCGCGTTGCAATTTGATTTGTTGATACAGTTGAGGGCTCCGAAGGCTATCGCCTAAGGCTCTTAGTTTGGAGTTGGGGGTTTGGAGTTTATAGGTCAATGCTCTTTCTCTTTGCCACACAAATCATTTATCCCCCAGATTTGGGGACAAATTCAACAACCTATTTGTGCAAGTGTGCCTTGCTCAGTTGTTTCTTACTCTTACAAAAATTCACTCAAAATCTCAAAGGGTCATATTCTATTGACACTTTAGTTTAATAAAAAGTCAACTATTGAGGAATTAGAGAGAGAGAGCTGGAGGAATAGAGCTTGATTTGTTGATACAGTCGAGGGCTCCGAAGGGGGTTGTTTAAGGAGAAAAAACTCTTGGTAAATATTTATTCCGCCAAAAATGGAACTGCTTTATATATTCCATATTTTTGGACAGAAAACGTCCTAACATAATTGTCGAAAATCATGGTTGCAACATTTGGAGAATTTATTAAACAAAGGAGAGGAGAGCTTGGGTTTCCTTTAAGAAAAGTAGCGTCTCATCTTGACATAGACACTTCTACTCTTGGTAAAATAGAAAGAGAGGAGAGACAAATGTCACCTGAGCTGGTTAATTCACTTGCTGAAATACTCGAAACCGAACAAAAAGAACTTTTAAATCATTATTATTCTTCTAAACTTATTGACGAAATAAAAGAATACCCTGAATACAATGATGTTCTAAACATTGTAAAAGAACATATGGATTTATATGTTGCCAATCAAACAAGGTTATCATTTCAAAAAAAATGGACAGAGAAAAAATTTAAAAACCCAAATTCCACTACTAGAATAGCAACTCTCTTTTCAGGAATTGGAGCTATAGAATATGCTTTTAAAAGGTGTAATCTTAAGACAGAAATTGTGTTTGCTTGTGACAATGATAAGTTCGTGAAGGAAAGTTATTTTGCCAATTACGATATGGACGAAGAAAGATGGCATGAAGACGTAAGAAATGTAAATGCCAAAAAGTATAAAAACAAAATTGACTTGTTAGTTGGAGGTAGTCCATGTCAATCGTTTTCAATGGTAGGTAAGCGTAAAGGGTTTCAAGACACTAGAGGAACTCTGTTTTACGAATTTGCCAGAATAGTGAAAGAAAGCCAGCCTAAAGTCTTCATTTTTGAAAACGTAAAAGGGTTAATTAATCATGATAAAGGAAATACATTTGACACAATAAAAGCCACTTTCGATGAATTAGGATACAAATACTTTTATCAGGTAATGAATGCCAAAAACTATGGAATGGCACAACACCGAGAAAGAATTTTTGTTATTGGCTTTAAAGAAAAAACTATAAACTTCGAGTTTCCTGAGCCTATTGAGTTAGAACACAAAATGCAAGACTTTCTTGAAGACTATATCGATAGTAAATATTATCTAAAAGAAAAAGGAGTGAAATTCGTTACTAGTTCTAAAAATAGAAAAAAAAGATACACTCAAATAAACGGAGATATAGCCATATGTCAAAAAGCAAATCAACAATTTAATTGGCATGGTGACTTTGTTTTTGAAAGTCAGGAAAATAAAGAATTTGACGAGTTTATATTCGATGTAAATCAAGTAGAAGAAAAGTATTATCTTTCAGAAAAAACAACTAAATATGTTCTATGTGAGGGTACTAAAAACTTCAAAACTCGAATAAAAACTGATTTGGAAGTTGCTAGACCTCTCCTTCAATCTATGCATAAGATGCATCGTGCTGGTGTAGATAACTATGTAACTCATGATAAAGGAAGAATAAGAAAACTTACACCAAAAGAATGCTTACGCCTTATGGGGTTTAGGGATGATTTCAAACAAGTAGTGAGTGATACTCAGATGTATAGACAAGCGGGAAACAGTATTGTTGTTGATGTACTTATTGCATTACTAAAACAAATGGATATAACAAAATTCGCAAAAAAGTAATCACTTATGGCTGACCCGATATGCAGATGGAGAAATCCTTACCTATCTAATGTAGTAGAACTAATATCATATTTACCAAAAACCGAACTACCAAAAGCTGAAGCAAGGCAGTTTGTCAGTGATAGATTTGGAGGAGAATTTTTTCATACACCCTATCAGCTTGCATGTCAGCTAGGCTTATACCATGAAAATGACCTTTTCTTTTTCCCAAAGTTTAGGTATACCCCAACAGAAGAGGAGGTTAAAAAGTATTTAACCAATTGGATGATTCATTATTGTGTTCCAAATCCATATACAAAAAAAGGTTTTGTTGATATTACACCATTTTCAATTCACAGTAAACTATGTGAAAAGCTTTTTGATTTTCAAAGAATAATTGACTGGAACGAAGTTGAAGTCGAATTATTTGGAGAATCAATAGGTAACTACGATATACTTAGAAATTCAATTAATACTTACTCAAGTGTTATTCAGATTACTGGTCAAATGATATCTCTTAAAGACCATATTAACTATTCTGATTTAGAATTATATGTAACCGTAGATATAAATACTGACAGAAATAATAAAGAATATTTTTTCGACTTATTCTCTCTGCCAAATGAAATCCGTATCCAATCTGACGATTTAATAACTATTGAAAACACTTCTATAAATCAATCTGATATTATTTCACTTAATGAAATTAATTCTATAGATTCTTTAACACCTACTGAAAAAGTTCAATTAGTTAAGTCAAGAATTGGTCAAGGGCTATTTCGCAGGAATTTAATTCTGGATTGCGGACACTGTCCTATTACTGGAGTTGATGATATTAGATTTTTAATCGCTAGTCATATTAAACCTTGGCGTGACGCTAATAATCAAGAAAGACTAAATCAAAAAAATGGTTTATTACTAACACCGACTTATGATAAATTATTTGACCAAGGTTTTATCTCATTTGAGAATAATAAAAACTTAATTGTTTCTTCAATGGTTACGCAAGCCAATCGTGAGAAACTAAATATTAGCAATGGTATGAACATCCCTTTACTTCCTATTGATGGACGCGAAGAATACATTGAATATCATAGAGATATGTTATTCAAAAATTAAAAAACCCTATAACTAATATAATAGGTTATTAAACCAAATGGAGAATTTACAAAAAATAAAAATCGAAGGAACAGAATACGTCATAATTGATTCTATTCAAGATTTTCGAGCAGAAGACAGTTTTATTCATAGAAAAAATAAGTTAGCACAATTCAAAGGAAACGGAGAATCCAAAAAACATGTAGGTACTTACAGTGGAGAAAAGGGAGAGAGAATGTCAAACTTTTTCAAATACTCAAACTGGGGTTTAGATCATTACGATTCCAATAAAAAAAGAAAAACATTTGATTCTGCAGAAAGAAGTGGAGCTGTGATAAGCGAAAACAGATGCTTTTTTAGTAAAAAAAACTTGCAGAAATATTTACGCGATTCTAAAACAGAATACTTTTCTCAAGAACAACATTATCATAATAACATCAGTGAACATTATGAAGAAAGGTTAGAAGAAATTGACAACCTTTTAACAAACCAAGTGTTCTTTAGTATTTATGACGCATCTGACAATCTTTCACAAAAACAAAATAGAGGTTATATTCGTTCGGATGATTCAATATGGAAATTATGGCGAGAATTAATATTGCCAAGCATAAGCTATTTATCAATTTTAAAACTAGTTCCCCTAGATAGCAAAAGCGCAGAACCCCTGTTTTACTTTAGAATACTTTTAGATTATCAATTTAGGTCTTTCGTACACCCAAAATCATTGGAGACAGAACAAGAAGTAGAATTGACAAAAACTGAAACTGATTCTTCAAAAAAGAAAACTCATAGAATAGGTTCTGAAAAATATAGACGAGAAGTTATTAATTATATGCCTCAATGTCCTTTTACAAAAATCACGGATGAACGTTTACTAATAGCCAGCCATATTAAACCATATAGTATTTGTATCAAAAATAATGAAAATGACCAAGCATTACATTACTTAAATGGATTGGCTTTATCGCCAACTTATGATAAGCTATTTGACCAAGGCTATATTACCTTCACTGACAATGGTGAATTGGTTTGTGGAACTCAATTGAGTTCATATACATGGGAGAAACTTAGTATCAACCCGAACGCAAAAAATAAAATGCGGATTTTTCCTGAGGATAGAGAAATGTATTTAGATTATCATAGAAATTATGTTTTTCAAGACGATATTAATGATATGATTTGAGATTCCCCAAAATGAAGACCCTTAACCGCCATAAACACCGAATACCTAAGCCCCTCCGGAACCATAGAAACAGTTCTAGTATCAAATGAAGCTGCATATAAAACCTTCTTCATCTACAACTACGAAGGCCATCCATTCAGTGGCTTCAAAAACCTCTAGGTCTTGTCATTTTTTTGTTAGCATCAGCGTCAAGCCTATGGATCTGTCTATCTTTTAATCTTACCTTCTTTAAGCTAATGGTAAAAGTGTCAACTTCCCATTCCTATAATTTGTGAACTTGACTTGAATTAATTCACATTAATGTATCTTAGCTTTAAACACTAAAAAAACATGCAAATACAATTCAACACAGATAAGAATATAGAAGGGGAAGAAAGACTAGAGGAATTCATGACTGAAAAAATCAAAAAAAGCTTGGATAGATTTTCAGAATGGGTAACAAGAATAGAAGTGCACCTTTCAGATCAAAACGCACATAAATCTGGTGCAGATGATATGCAGTGTACTTTAGAAGCCAGAGTTAAAGGACAGCAACCTATAGCCGTTTCTAGCAAAAGTGATGTCAAAGAAAAAGCTATAAACGATGCCATCAGTAAGATGAAAGCGGCATTGGATACTAGAGTTGGGAAGATGAAGGAGAACTAAGAGTTCTATTCGTTCCGTTTACCAACTGCGTTTAAAATAATTATAAAGCACTCCTTTTTAGGGGTGCTTTTATTTTAAAGCCTAAAATAAAGATGAAAAAAATCAATGTTACCCCTAAGGCTAAGTGAAAAGTATAATGCCGAGGGACAGTCTCTCTAGTCCTTTTTTTTAAGTTTAGAAAAATAGTTTCAGTTCGACTTATGATTCATCAGATTACTGGATTTTTGGATTGCTAGATGCTATGGCATTGCTACGCTCCTTTGCTGTGATTTACCAACAGTACTCGCACATTAAGAGGTTTCTTAATCCGTTATTTTACTGGTCTCTTCATCTTATCTAGTAGTACCCTTACGCCCGAGTAGATAAACTTATTGGTTTTGGTATAATGAAAAGCAATAAAACAGATAGAGGATAGAAATAGCAGCGCGCCCAGAATAGCTTGCCAAGGCACTAAGGTTTTTCCAATAAGTTGCTGTAGCCCAACACCTGTAAAACTGCCATAAATAATTATGAAGTGAATAACATAAATAGAAAGGGTCTTTTGACCAATTTTTAGGATAATTGGCTGTTTGATATATTTCTCGGCTAAATAGAATAATGCGAAAAGAATTAAAACATTTCCAAGTCTGATAAAAAGATAATTGTAATACGCTACCTCTTTGAGTAATTCAAAATCTGTGGCAGAGTAGAGCTGCATTAGAAGCCAAGAAGATTGGGTTATTAATAAAATCCCTAGAATCAAAAAGCTAGATACTAGGATAACTTTAAATCGTGGATGTTTTAAATATCTGTAAAACAACGTAGATATGAAAGAACCAAACGCGACATATCCAAACCAGGGAATAATATTAAAAATAGACCCGTTGACTTTAGAAAAATAGTTGGCAATTAGTACAGGTGTGTTCGGTAAATCCAAATTTCTATACAACGGTTCCGATATAAAAACAACAAGTCCAAGGAATAGCATTAAGAGTGAAAACAGCAGCGTCTTTTTAAAGGTTAGCCTGTAAATAATCACAATAATAATTAAAGATAAACCAATGCATTGTAAAACATCAATAACTAGGAAGTAGCTGTTAAACTCACCAAAAACCCACTCAAAAACGGGAATTCTAAGCAAATAGCCTATCCCGATAAGCATGAACCCTCTCAGCAACCCCTTGCGGATACGCATAGCTTCATTGCCGCTATGCTTTGCCTTAATTAGTAGATAAGAAAATATTAATCCAGAAATAGTAAAAAATGTAGGCGCTGTAATGCCTCTAAAGTATTCCCAAGTTTTAAAAGCTATATGGCCAGTGTCTCTATAAGATACGTCTAAAAGGGTATCTATAAAATGGCCCTGCAGCATCATTAATATGGCAAATGCTCTCAAAGCATCAATAAAATATAGGCGGCTTGAACTCAACTAGTAATTTGGTTGTTCAACAAAGATACCCTTTAGAGAATTAATAAGAATTTTTAATGATGAGCAGTCTGCTTAATGACGGACTTTAATACAGGCACTTTTGGCGATGCTGGAAAAGGGAAGGAACTCGCTTGGTAGAGAGTTGGGTTTAAAAATTATATATCTGTAAAAATAATTCGAAAAAAAAGGGGAATAGAAACGAGTTTGCTTAGAATTAAATACATTTAATCATGATTCAGAATTTCCTCTACTTTACATTTTGTTTTTGCACGCTCATAGGAAATGCACAAAACTCCACACCCCATTATGCGCTGCCGCAGATGAATTTACATGCTACACTGGCTTTGCCTTTCAGTAATGCAGTTATTCCTGATTCTGCCATTTCCACAGCCCTCGTTGCCTTTGGTTTTGGCGGAGGTTTTACCGCCCCATTCTCTGGGAGTTCCTTCTTGGCAGATTCTCCATTAAGGTTGGGCTTTTCTTTTCGCTATCTGTGGCAAGGAAATGAAAAAAAAGACTTCCTTTTTCTTGATGAACAAGGGTTTGAGTACGAATTAGAGTCAAAGGTAAAAGGGACTATGTCGCCACTGCACATCATGGCACGACTGGATCCTATGAACTATACCCGTTTTCCTATACTGCCCTATGCGGGTGGTTTTGTAGGTCTTCGGTTTTTTAGCACGAACCAAAAAACCACTATTGATTACCTCGATGGCTCAGAACCTTTGGTTGAGAATAATAGGGAGGTAAGTATAACCACCACCTATGGATTTGAACTAGGTCTGCACGCTCGAATAACTCCAGAGGTCATGTTAGATTTCAGGGTTGAACGTGCTTATGGCGGCTTGGCTAAATATGTGGATTTGGCTTCTGTTCAAATTGACGATAATGGAAATGCTACATACGATAGAATTGAATCACGGACAGACATGGATATGTTCACCTTGGGTCTCGTTCTATTGTTTAATGACTAGATCATTTCTCACTGATATTCTAACACGCATTTGTATTCTATGATTGATCCATAGAAATCCTGAGGGAAGAAACCTTGTGCTTCCTAATTCCCTAAATTTCAGCTTGCTGTAAAGTCTTTTTTACAGTGCTATGGCCACGGTGATAAAATCGGAACAACTCGAAGAGAAGTATTATTTTTATTTGCTAAATTGATATAAAATAATTTTCAAACTTTAACCAACAAAACAAAAAAATATGTTATTAGGTATTATTACAGAAATGGCTCCGGATGATTACGTGGGCTTTACGTTCTTCATTGGCTACATGGCAATGGCAGCGGCAGCAGTTTTCTTTTTCTTCGAAAGAAGCAGAGTAGACGACAAATGGAAAATGTCATTACTTGTTTCAGCATTAATTACTGGTATTGCAGCTGTTCATTACGGTTACATGCGTGATTACTGGGGAACATTCGGGGAAAGTCCTACATTTTTCAGATATGTAGACTGGACACTTACTGTGCCACTTATGTGTGTTGAATTCTACTTGCTAACGAAAGTAGCAGGAGCAGGTAAATCATTACTCTGGAAATTAATCATTGCATCAACATGGATGTTAGTATGTGGTTACATTGGAGAATCTATGTCAGATGGATCAACTGGTCATTCAGTTCAATGGGGAATATTATCGACTCTAGGTTACTTATATATTCTATATACTGTATGGTTAGGTGAAGTTGCTAAATTAGCTGAAGCAAGTAATTCTGATGTAGTAAAAAGAGGGGTAAGAACATTAGCATGGTTTGTATTAGTAGGATGGGCTATTTACCCAATAGGATACATGTGCATGGAAGGCGGATGGTTAAACTCTGCTTTAGGATGGGGATCAGATAATGTTGATCTATGGTACAATATTGCTGATGCAATAAATAAGATTGGATTTGGTTTGGTAGTGTATAACATTGCTATTACCTCTAGTGCAAAAACAAAAGCTGCATAAATAATTCAGAGCCGCACCTTAGGGTGCGGCTTTTTTACTTCTCATGTCCAAGGAAATATTTATCTTCATAGCTTCTGTGCTTCTTATAATGCCGATACTCTCGGTTTTTGGAGATATTTCTTTGCCTACTCAGTTAGTCCTGAGTGCCCCTTTTATCATTCTCCTTGGTATTCCTCATGGAGCTATAGATAATGTACTGTACATAAGAGGCGCCAGTTTAAAACAAACACACTTCATAGCAATTTATCTGCTAATCATAGCGATAAACATTCTTCTATGGGTCATTTTTCCTGTAGCTGCTTATGTCCTTTTTCTAGTTATTTCAGCATATCATTTTGGTCAATCCCAATTTTCACATTACTTCAAAACCCAAAAATTAGTTCATCAGTTAACCAACTTGCTTTGGGGTGTTTCCATATTATCAGCATTGACCCTGTTTAACCTGACAGAAATGAAGACCGTGATGTCTGATTACTCCGAATTTTCCGTTTTTAACTCAGTTCATCACACAAGCGGTCTTACAGTAATATTTGGAATCTCTACTCTTTTGACTCTAGGCTCACTCGTTTGGCTCACTGCCAGTAAAGCGATTACACTAGAAGCTTTTTTTATGGAGGTTCTCATATTGGCATTAATCTTCTTGGCGTTTTACTTAATGCCTGTTATTATAGGGTTTACTTTATACTTCGTCATTCTACATTCTTTTAAAGTACTTGGCGAGGAATACCGTTTTCTAAAATTAGCCAAAGAAGTGAAATCAAGAGTGGCTTTTGTCAAGCTTCTCACACCATTTTCAATCTTATCTTTCTTCGGCATGGGTGTTGTTTTCGCCCTGATACATTTTGATATTCTAGCCATGTCTTATGGCTACTGCCTGCTCATTATCATTTCTTCTATTACTCTGCCGCACGTGTTCGTTATGAATAAATTTTACAAGCTTCTTTTTAAGACTAATTTCTATCAATAGGAGCACTGGAATTCTATTTTGGTGAAGCAAGTATTTCTTTGAATCACTTCGCTCTGAAGGGTTAAAAGTGCATTTCTAAACCGCGCTTGTATTCGTTCACTCTAGGGGCAATTCTTAAATGAATTATTCGTTTCTTTAACTCCCTAATGAAAAGTATATTCGAAACCAGAAAACCAAAAAACCAGGATTTATCTCCTTTCATAGCTTACTATTATTTTCATCAGTCTACTAAAGATTCTGGGGCCGAACGATTCACCTATTACCCGCATGTGAAGAATGCGCTCACCGTTTATAAAGACTCTAAAATAGAAATCACAGACGCCTTTACCACCTCAGCTTCTCCATCATCTCCAGGATACTCGTATAATTACACCAATCTGATTAGCCATTTTGCCCAAGCAGAGATGAACCCTCCTTTCGATAAGATAGGAATAGTATTTCAACCTTTAGGACTGAATCATTTCGTAAAAAAGGACCTATCTAGTCTCATAACCCAAACATTTAATTTAAACTTAAGTCTATTTTCACTTCATATCAAAAAAACCTTAGATCAGGTCTATTCCACTGAGAGTTTTACCGAAAAGACAGCCCTCTTAGATCACTACTTTCAGCAAATATTTACAGGTTTTACAGATAAAAAAATGAAACAAGCGATGGGGTTGGTTTTAGCTAAAAATACTGATTACTCTGTCCAAAGTCTGGCTGATGAATTAGAAATTAGCAGAAAGACATTGCTACGCATGTTCAATAGACATTTGAACTGTTCAGTAAAAGATTATTTGAGAGTAATTAAGTTTAGAAAAGCCGTAGACCACTTTCAGTCTTCGCAGAAAAATTCTAGGCTTACTGATTTAGCGTATGACATGGACTACAATGATCAATCTGAATTCATTCATCACTTTAAGAAACTAACTGGATTTAGTCCTAAACCCTTTTTCAAAAATTTAGAACCTCTCTCGAATCAGGGAACCTACTGGTCTAAAAAGAAATAAATCCTCCTGTCCCAAATCCCCAATTTATATGGTCCTTTTAGTTTTAGCTTTGCAACGCATTATTAACCCGTTAACAAAGGAAATGAAATCGCTATTAAAATTATGTGTTCTTCTACTTACGTTACTCTCTGTGGAAAGCACTTTAGCCCAAGGGTTAATTCTAGAAAACAGCAGCAATAATGATGCTTCAACTCCAACAAGCTGCGGAAGCTATGAGTACATGAAGCACTTAGATGAAAAATCTGAAGGGTTCTTAGAGCACTCAGATAATTTTGTGCTGAATTTGAAAAAAGTCATTAAGTCCAAACAGGCAGAAAAATCTAATAATAACATTTACAGGATTCCCGTGGTATTTCATGTGGTCTATAACAATGAGGAGGAGAACTTAGCTGACTCTGTTATCCAGAATCAACTGGATATTATGAATGCCAGCTTTAGAAGAACAAATGCAGATGCCATAGACACTCGGGCTGAGTTTCTGCCGTATGTGGGCGATGCCAAAATCGAATTTTTCTTAGCCGAAACTGATCCTGACGGAATGTCTACGGATGGAATAACACGAACCAATTCAGAGATAGCGTTTTTCGGTGGAGTTCTGCCTTATACTTCCCTTCAAACAACGGAAATAGGCCAATGGGTAAACGATAGCTTATTTCTTAATATGTTCAGAATTACTAGAGAAAATCAGGGAGGAATAGATCCATGGGATCCTGAAAGGTACCTGAATATTTGGATAGGTGACTTAAGGATTTTCGAACCTGGAATTGGCAATTTTGAAGAACTGGTATACTTTGGTTTAGCTATCCCTCCTTTAGACCATTATAACTGGCCAGAAGAGGTGACAGGCCCACTAACCGAATTCAATCAGGGAATAATTATGCACTATGTAAGCATAGCAGAAAACAATCCTAATAACTATCCAGCACCTTATCAGGCATTCAACAGCTCGGTTAGTTCTGGCAAAATGTTGGTTCATGAAACAGGACATTATTTAGGCCTGAGACACATCTGGGGCGATGGAAACTGCAGCCTAGATGACTTTATAGATGACACCCCTCTGGCTAGTACTTCGGGACTGTACGACTGCAATTTCTCTTCTAACACATGCACAGACGATATTGATGGACTGGACCTTCCAAACATGGTAGAGAACTACATGGATTATACGAGTGGCGCTTGCCAGAATTCTTTTACTCTTGGCCAAATAGACATAATGCGAGAAGTATTGGAGGTATATAAGCCAGAACTGGCCGAAGTTATATTAACCACTGAAGAACTAAGTGGAGCACTATTTATATCGGAACTGGTTCTCTATCCAAATCCTGTCAATGAAGCCTTAACCATTTTTACAACAGTGAATAAAACCACTCAGGCACAGCTAAAAATACACGATTCTACGGGCAGACTAGTGCTTGATCCAACTCAGGTAACTCTTACCTATGGAGAAAACACAGTAAGTATAGACGTGAGTAACCTGGACCATGGGGTGTATTACTTCAGCATCACCTCTAATCAAGGGAAAGTGCTTAAGACTCTGGTGAAGAATTAATCAGAAAAAGACAAACGACTCGTAAACGTTACCTTTTCTGACTTTTGAAGTTTCAGGAAATATAGATGTCCGCCTATAAGTAGAGTCCTCTATTCTTCTTTTAGACAACGGCCCACACCCAAACATCGGATAAGTCTAAAAGTTTTATCTCTTATCACTTCATATTGCTGGGATGGATTTACTTTTGTGCCTATAATAAACTCGGAGTTGATTACTACAGATTTACATAAAGCAGCAGAGGCATTAAAGCAGAGTAACATCATAGCCATTCCTACAGAAACGGTTTATGGATTGGCAGGGAATGCGTTTGAGCCTGAGGCCATAGAAAAGATTTTTAGTCTGAAAAAAAGACCTTTTTATAACCCGCTCATAGTGCACATAAAATCTGTGGAGTACCTGACTCACATAGCTAAAGATATTCCAGAGATAGCTTTTCGCGTAGCAATGGAGTTCTGGCCTGGCCCACTGACTTTAGTACTAAACAAAAAGTCCATAGTTCCAGATATTATCACCGCAGGAAAAGACACCGTAGCAGTAAGAATGCCTAACCATCCAATAACTCTTGAGCTTCTTAATAGTCTTGACTTTCCTTTGGCTGCTCCTAGCGCTAATCCGTTTGGGTCTATTAGTCCTACCACCGCAGCTCATGTAAATAGGTATTTCGGGGAAGACTTAGAGGTAGTTCTAGATGGTGGAGAGTGCTTAAAAGGAATAGAATCTACTATTATAGGTTTCGAAGGGGAGCAGGCGGTTCTTTACAGATTGGGCTCCATTTCGGCAGAAGACCTAGAGCATGTAGTAGGAAAACTGAAGCACCATACCTTAGATGATTCTGCTCCAGCGGCACCAGGAATGCTTTCTAGACATTATGCTCCTTCTACAGAAACCTTCCTCACGCAGGATGTAAACGAGATGGTTCTTTCTCATCCCGATAAAAAAATCGGACTCTTGCTTTTCCAGGAGAATTCCATCTCTCAAAATGTGGCTCACAGAGAAGTTTTATCTAAAAATGGAGATTTAAACGAGGCGGCCAGAAATCTATATGCCGCTATGCACAGATTAGACCATCTAAATCTGGACATCATTATAGCAGAAAAATTACCCGAAGAAGGATTGGGGAAATCAATAAACGACAGACTAAAGAGAGCAGTTAAAAAGTAGCCTTAGTCTTTCACGCATCTGCACGAAAGTCCAGCACCTGAATCACTATTAATATCTGGCCACTTATTTACAAAAGTGGGCACTCCAAACATGAAACGCGCCATAGTAATCTGGTCACCGTTTAATAAATCTTCCTTTGTAGAAGACCAAAAAGCAGCACTATATCCTAATCCTTGAACACCTGTCTCTCCTCCCATATCTCCCGAAAAATAGTACCCTGCAGGAAGAACTCGAAAACCTAAACTATCTGTTCCTGTTTCCCATCATCCCAGTCCTTTTAAACTTCATTAACTTGACTAAATTAAAATGCCAATGAAATATCCGTAATTTCATCGATTATATAATTCTACCCTCATGAAAAACACTCTATTCCTAAAAACATTTTTCTTAATCTTAAGTCTAAGCTTCATAGCTCAAACAGGATTCAGCCAGACCACCACAGAAAAACTCGATGAGTTTATTGGACTCTATCATGAATACGGTTCTTTTAATGGATCAGTACTGGTGGCTCAGGGTGGAGAAGTGATTTACAAAAAGGGATTTGGGATGGCCAATATGGAATGGGATATTCCAAATCAATCGAACACCAAACACCGTTTGGGTTCTGTCACTAAGCAGTTCACTGGAATGCTAATTTTAAAATTAGTAGATGATGGGAAAATAGATCTGACTGCCTCTGTTTCCACTTATCTTCCAGACTACCCTCAACCTCAAGGAGAAAAAGTTACTATTCATCACTTGCTTACACACACTTCTGGAATTCCTAACTACACCAATTTTGATGAATTCAGAAAAACAAGTATCAACTATTTCACTCCGCAGGATTTCATCCATGAATTTTCTTCATTAGCGTTAGAATTCACCCCTGGAGAAAAATTTAGCTATAGTAATTCTGGCTACTTTCTACTAGGAGTAATTATAGAAGAAGTAACAGGAAAGAGCTATGAGGACAATTTGGACGAAAGAATTTTTGCACCGCTAAACATGGTAAACAGTGGATATGATCACTTTACTGAAATTATCAAAAACAGAGCTACAGGATATGAAAAGAGAGGAAGTGGTATTATAAATTCTGACTTCTTAGATATGTCTGTTCCTTATGCGGCAGGTTCGTTATACTCTACTGTAGAAGACCTTTATCTCTGGGATCAGGCTCTTTATGGAGCACAGCTTTTACCTAAAAAATTAATAGAATTATACTTCACTCCACAAATAGAAGCGTGGGGAGATGCTGAATATGCTTATGGCTTTGGAATAGGTCAGGAGCAGATCGGTAACACTAAAGAAAGTATTCTGGTTCACTCTCACGGAGGAGGAATTAATGGGTTCAACACCATCATCTCACGTGCCCCAAAAGACAAAACTCTTATCGTACTTTTAAACAATACTGGAGGTGCTCCTCTAAATGAAATGACTATTGGCATTAGAGGAATTATAGCGGGGAAAACGTATGATTTCCCTAAGAAATCTGTGGCTCAAGAGCTTCTTTCAGAAATAGAAAAAGAGGGCCTTGACTCAGCTCAAAAGCTATTTGCTGTCATTTCAGTGAGTGAAGACTATCAACTCTCCGAAAACGAAATGAACAATGCAGGGTATCAGCTAATAAGTGGAGGGAAACTGACTGAAGCTGCGGCTATTTTTAAGATGACTATAAACTCTTTCCCTGAATCATCAAACGCGTATGATAGTTATGCTGAAGCGCATATGATGTTAGGGAATAATGAATTGGCTATTGAGAATTTTGAAAAGTCAATTGAGCTCAATCCATTGAATCAAAATGGCATAGACATGCTAAAAAAATTAGGTGTAGATGTGAGTCATCTAGAAGTAGAAATCGTAATTTCAGAAAAAACACTCAAGAGCTATGAAGGCAGATATGAGCTGATGCCTGAATTTATTTTAAGTATTTCTACCAAAGATGGAAAGCTGATAGCACAAGCTACAGGACAACAAGCTATTGGTTTAAACGCTATAGCTGAGGATACTTTTACCGCGCCAGAAGCAGGCATTAAAATTACGTTCCAAAAAGGTAAAAAGAATAAGATAGAAAGTCTAACCCTTTTCCAAGGAGGACAGGAAATATTAGGACCTAAACTAGCGGATTAACATTTTATTCTGCGGAGCAATAAGGAACTATTTTTATAGGCTCATACTATCTCGTTTAAATAAAACAATAATGAACAAAGTCATTTTCTTCCTCAGCGTATCTATGCTAGCATTCGCTTCATGTGACACGGTAAAATCTAAAACTAAAGACACCGTAAATAAAAGCGGTGAGGCAGTAGGAAAAGTAGCTGCCGAATTTATAGAAGGGGTTACAGAAGGTGTTGAAAACGCATTAGCTATCGATCTTAAATTGTCAGAGGAACTGGTAAAGAGTGGCGTTAAGACGGGTAAAACCTCAGCGGCAAACTACCCTAAAGGTGGAAAAAACAATCTATTAACTGTTTACTTTACATTCGAGAAGGATATAGAAAAAACAGTGATAGCTACGGCTTATGATAAAAAAGATCTTGAATCGGGAAGAGCTAAATTAAGATTGAAAGGTAAGGCCGGTGAAGCGAAATACATTGATTTCGAATTTGACCCAAAAACATATTTGGGGGTAAAAAGTAAGGTTGTTATAGAATAACCTTACTCTGTTTTCATGGTGGTTTGTTAGGCAGAGAATAGATAAAACTATTTAGTAAAAAAGAGAGAATATTAGCTGGATTTCACCGTTCAAAAGATGTCCTTAAATGTCTAATTAGTACTTCCCTATGAATCAAGAAAAATCATTCCTCGACCGCCTAAACTACTGGGCCAAAACCTCAATAGGTCTTAAAATATTTACTATCGTTTTTCTAGTATTAATCTTGTTAATTCCTATCAATATGGTAGAGAGCTTAATTAGAGAACGAGAATGGAATCAAAAAGACGCCATAGAAGAAGTGAGCAGCACATGGGGTAAAGATCAAACGATCACCGCTATAGTGCTTACTATTCCTTATGTGACGTATAGCACTGTCAAAGGAAAAAATGATGAACCTGATAAAACGGTAGAGACCAAAAGATACGCCCACTTCCTTCCTACTGAACTAGATATAAGTGGTTCTTTAAATCCTCAAAAACGAAAAAGAGGGATTTATGAAGTGGTGCTCTATAATAGCGCATTAGAAATTTCAGGACTTTTTGAAAAGCCTAATTTTAAAAAACTGAACATAAATGAGGAAGATGTAAGCTGGTCTCAGGCGTATATCGAACTGGGTATTTCAGACCTTAGAAGTATTCAAAACGAAGTAGCCATTAACTGGCTGGGAAAGAGAATAAAATTCGATCCAGGTGTAAAAAATTCTGACGTAATCTCGTCAGGGATTAGTGCCAATGTAGCAGCATCTGATACTACTACAGCGTATAACTTCAATTTGAAATTGGACTTTAACGGCAGTGACCAAATTCAGTTCACTCCACTGGGGAAAACCACCAATGTGCAACTCACCTCTTCTTGGCCTGACCCTAAGTTTAACGGAGCATTTTTACCTGACCACAGAGAAGTAGCAGAAAGTGGGTTTACTGCAGACTGGCAAGTTCTTCATTTAAATAGAAACTACCCGCAGGAATTTAAAGGAAGCATGAATAAAACTGACAGTTCTAATTTCGGAGTGGAGCTGTTTATGCCAGTAGATCATTATGCTAAAAGCATGAGGTCTGTGAAATATGCCCTCTTATTTATCTCGCTCACATTTATGGTTTACTTCTTTACGCAAATAAAGAACAGACTAAGAATACACCCGCTTCAGTATTTAATGGTTGGACTGGCTATCTGTTTATTCTTTACTCTTCTAATTGCGTTATCGGAGCATCTCAGTTTTGATATCGCTTATTTAATAAGTGCTTCAAGTACTATAGGAATGATTACCGCCTACTCCTCCTTTGTGTTTAAAAACAAACTGCTTACAGCCATTCTAGCAGGAATTTTAGTCATTCTTTATGGGTTTATCTATATCATCCTACAAATGCAGAATTACTCACTGCTCATAGGAAGCATCGGCCTATTCTTCATCTTAGGGACGGTGATGTATATGTCTAGAAACATCGATTGGTATAATATCAGCAAGGACTCAGGGGATTAATCACTCTTTACATTTTTCTGGGATATCTAGTGCAGGTCAACTGTAGAGATGTCCCAGTTTTAATACATCTCCCGCTCCAGATTTCACCTGAGTATTAGGATGTAAAATGGACGGGCGCTGCATTAATCTGGTTGAGAAAAACAAACCCCGATAGGAGGTTATAGGAAAAGTAGAAACTGAAATTTCAGCAAATAGGCTTCTATTCTAAAATAAGTCTGTACCCTACTCCTCTGATGTTGGCTATTTTCACGCTGGGATCTGCGCCTAATTTCTTTCTTAGTTTAGAGATGAAAACATCCAAAGTTCTTCCCACATAATCTCCCTCGTCTCCCCACACTTTATTTAAAATTACTTCTCTTTCCAGTGTAGTATTAGCTTCTGAATGAAGCAAATAAAGTAAGTCTGCCTCTTTGCTGGTTAATTCTACATCGTCACCTTCATGAGATAACTTCATATGGCGGTGATCGAATTTATACTGCCCGATGGGAATTACTGAAGCGTCAAGAGGCATCGGTTTCTTTTTTCTAAAAAACAGTATTACCAGCAAACCGAGCAGCCCTATTAAGCTTAACCCGCCAGTTAGGAATATAGAGCTAGACTCAGCCAATTGTTCCTCTGGCTCTATATACTTCTCATCCAAGAGGGTAATATATAGCGCGTAGCAATCCTTAGGTTGTGCCCTTCTTCCGCACGGGATAACATCAGAATCTGCGCCAGTCCCAACCTCGAAACTGTGAATGATTCCTAGACTATCACACTTTTCAATTTCTACGATATACGCTTCTGATATTCCCGTTTTTGCTATCACATCTTTAACAGTAAAAAACAGATTCATAGGATCTAGTTCAAACTCGCCCTCGAAACCGATTTTATACCTGTTCTGCTCCTTTTGAACAGGTAAAATCCTAGAAACACTATCGCCAGTGTTCAATAGCAGTTGATGTCCTATCATACGCATAGAGACGCCTATATGCTGTTCTGCCTCTAAGGATTGAGAATCCATCGTTAGGCTGAGAAACATACAACCTAACACCACTACTAATCTATTCCACACTCGAATTTTCATGCTACAAAATTATCGGAAACTTAAACAGAAATATACGTTTAACCCTGATTTTACATTAATTTACACTAGTTAATACTCTCTGTATTAAGTGAGTTTACCTTTGTTTGGTCTCACGGCACAATAGTCATTAGATTTAAAGAAAAATTCCATTGCCGCTTTTATAAAACCATACTCACTGGGTCTGAAGGTATAAAATTTTAAACAATGAAGAATACACTCATCTCTCTATTAATTCTGAGCACTCTTTCTCTGCTCGCTATAGCTTCTACTTCTTGTTCAGAGAACGATGCTAAGTTATGGCAGGAAAACAGCAATGAACAAAAAATAGCTGACCTAATAAAGGCTTATTCTGATGAAGGAAAATTTAGTGGTGCTGCGTTAGTTACTGCTGGCGGACGCACCATTTTTAAAGGCGGTTATCGCATGGCGAACTATGAGTCTAACACACCTAACCAGACAGACACTAAATTCAGTATCGGGAACATGACTCAGCAGTTTACTGCCCTACTTATCCTGCAGCTAATAGCAGAAAACAAATTAGACTTAAACACGCCCATCTCATCATACCTGCCAGATTACCCTAAAGATAAAGCCGACCTAATTACTATCCATCATCTGCTCACACACAGCTCTGGAGTACCTGATTACACACAGTTTCCCAAGTGTAACAAAATTCAAATGGAAACCATAAGCCCAAAAGAACTTGTGAATACTTTCTCGTCACTTCCACTAGAGTTTACTCCTGGACAGAAACACAGCTATAGTCATTCTGGGTATGTTTTACTTGGGTTAATTCTAGAAACCAGCACAGGAAAAACGATGGAAAAGGTTCTAACCCAAAAGATACTAACTCCGCTGGGAATGGAAAACACAGGAGTTGAAAATTCAACTATTCCTCTAAGAAACAAGGCTGATTCTTACTTGAAGAACTGGGGAGGATATTATGACTTTGCCTATGAAAACTGGAGTGAATTTATCCTAGAAGAAACGGAAAGCCAAGCAGAACAATTCGCTGCAGGAAGTATGTATTCAACGGTAGAAGATTTGCAACGCTGGAATAACGCACTTTCCACAGAAAAATTACTGCCCAAGAAATACCTCGATATGATGTTCACTAAGCACATTACCGCTGGCGGAAGGTATTATGGCTATGGGTGCTACCTAGAACAAATGTTCGTAGGAAAGGAAAATAAGGCCATACCCTTCTTCTCGAACTATGGGTTTATGGATGGCTCTAAAACCCATTTCATTAGCATTCCTTCTACCAATTCTATGATTATTCTGCTGAGTAACACCGAGAGCAGCCAACTACAAGAAATCTCTTACGGTATAGACAGAATTCTATTCGAGCAGCCTTATTCTTTCCCTAATAAATCGATAGCCAGATCTATGATGGAAGTGATAAACGAACGGGGAATGCTGGAAGGGCTTACTCATTTTCAAGAAGTAAAAGAGGATCCTAATTACTATTTAGATCCTGATGAATTCATCTTTGCTGGGGCTAAACTGGTTCAGATGGATAAAGCAGATTTCGCAGTTTCTATTCTAGAAGTAGCCAGAAAAGAGTTTCCTAATTCCTTTAAGATTTACGACTGTTATGCAGCTGCTCTGCTGCTACTTGAAAATGAAGGAAGAGCTATAGAAAATTATAGAACGTCTGTAGAACTAAACCCAGGAAACCAAAATGCGATAGACATTCTTAATGAGCTAGGCGAAGATGTAGAATCACTTCTTTTTCAAGTTTCCAATGAGGGATTAGCGCTATTGAAGGGAACTTATAGGCCTATGAATGAGCCTTCGTGTGGTGGAGAGGAATGGTCATTAAACATCGCTATTGTAGATGGGAATCTCGTGCTTATCGAAGACGGGAAGCGCTATGAGTTGACCGTTATAGAGGAGAATGTTTTCATTAACCAAAAAGGTAAATTCTCCTTAGTGTTCGATAAAGAGAGCTATAAAACTGGAATTACACTCACCTACTGGAACTCTAAATTTAACGCTATGAGAAACGTGGTGTTTCTTAAGAGTTAACTCTTAGCAGGAACCAACTTTCTAAGCAGTATCCAAAGCGCCTCACTAGCTGGTACACCGCCTTTTCACATGGAAGAACTTTCTTTGAAGTATATTCTCATTAATCACAACCCAACACTTTTTTATAATAAACAGGTTTTATCAGCTTCATTATGGACAGATAAACAGATTCTGACTGATTAAAGTCATATTTCTTTTTCTGAGATTTAATGCGCAAGATTTGTCCCTTCTTTTTATCTAAAATGACTAGGTAATTATTGATCGAAAAGTCAATGATTTCGAAATCATTAATAAAAAGGTCTAAATCATCTTTTTCAGCATCACTCACCCACAGAAGAAAATATCTATAGTTTATATCCTTCATAAAAGACATAAGCGTATCAGGAATAGTAGTCGAATTTATATTTATTAGAGAATCTAACTGGTGAGTCACACCATAATTTCGCATTGAATACTCAGATTTTCCTAGAGAATATTTTTCACTTAACAAACTATGCAGGTTCAATGTTATTCTTTGCCCTAAATCTCTTTCTGTTAAGCTATCTCTAAATTCTTGATTCAGATAATTAGATATGTTTATACTAATATCTGGAGGTAATATATAAAGACTATCGCATTCAGAGATGGCTTTTTCATTAAAACCCATATAAGATTTGGACCGACACGAACTCCATAAAAGGCCTGAAAAAATAAGTAGTATTAGGATTCGAGCTTTCAAACTTTCCCTGGAACTAACTTTCTAAGAAGAATCCAAAGCGCTTCACTGGCAGGCACACCGCCTTTTTCCATTTCTAGAAAAACTTCCATAGAACGGTCTAGTTTGAATGATTTTTTACCCGTAAACACCTCTGTTTTCATTCCATCTAGTGTCACTTTCCCTGAGGCTAACATGTCGTTAAACCGAGGAGAGGTAAAACTGTACTTGGAGTCTTCTGGTAATTTAAAAGCGATCATTTCTGCTGCCTCACCAGAGAAAAACATCACTTGCCAGTGATGGTCTTTCTTCACCTCCAGACATTTAATTAGTGCTAAAGATTTTTCATATACGATATCAGAAAACAACTCTATAACCCCATGGCACCGCTCTGGATCATCAGAAATCATCTTCTGCCAATCGGGAGCAGTAATGCTTTGCGAAGCTAAAAAGTCTATAAAATCCTTCTTTAACTCGGTAAGTTCTGCGTTTGATAACCGTTTGTACTTCAGTGCCATTATTTAGCTTTATCTTCAGGAGTCTTCGTGTCCAGGTGTAACTCGTCTAACTGTGCTCTGTCTAATGGAGATGGAGAATCTATCATTACATCTCTACCGCTATTGTTCTTAGGGAATGCTATGAAATCACGGATAGAATCGCTTCCTCCGAATAGAGAACATAACCTATCGAATCCCAATGCCAATCCACCGTGTGGAGGAGCACCATATTCGAATGCGTTTAATAAGAATCCAAACTGTGCTTGTGCCTCTTCTTTAGTAAAACCAAGAAGGTCAAACATTCTACTCTGAATGTCCCTGTCATGAATTCTAATAGAACCTCCGCCTATTTCTACCCCGTTAATCACCATATCGTAAGCGTTTGCTTTTACTTCACCTGGCTTAGTTTCTAGGATGTCCATGTGCTCTGGCTTAGGGCTCGTGAACGGGTGGTGCATAGCATGGTAACGCTTAGAATCTTCATCCCATTCTAACAGCGGGAAGTCAAGAACCCATAGTGGTTTGAAATTATTCGGATCCCTTAATCCTAAATCAGAACCCATTTTCAGACGAAGTTCGTTCATCTGCTTTCTCGTCTTATCTAGATCCCCGCTTAGTAGTAAAATTAAATCTCCAGCTTTAGCGTTGCAATGGCTAGCCCATGCCGCTAGGGCTTCTTGATCAAAGAACTTATCTACAGAAGACTTAAACGTTCCGTCCTCATTGCATTTACAATACACCAATCCTTTAGCTCCTATCTGTGGTCTCTTAACGAAATCGGTGAGCGCATCCAATTGTTTTCTAGTGTAAATACCAGCGTCATCTACTCTAATTCCAATAATCGCTTCCTGAGAATCGAACACTTGGAATCCTTTATTCTTAGCTACTGGAGCCATATCTACGAACTCCATTTCGAAACGGATATCTGGCTTATCAGAACCGTACATTCTCATGGCATCATCGTAGTACATTCTAGGAAACTCTCCTGGATCTAGTTCTTTCACCTCTCTAAACAGGTGCCTTACCATTCCTTCGAAAGTATTCAGTACATCTTCCTGCTCTACGAAGGCCATTTCGCAATCTATCTGAGTAAACTCTGGCTGACGGTCTGCTCTTAGGTCTTCATCTCTAAAGCACTTTACTATCTGGTAGTAACGGTCATAACCGCTTACCATTAATAACTGCTTAAATGTCTGAGGAGATTGTGGAAGAGCGTAAAACTGCCCTGGATTCATTCGAGATGGAACCACGAAATCTCGTGCTCCCTCTGGAGTAGATTTTATTAAATAGGGAGTCTCTATCTCGAAAAACTCTATGCTGTCTAAATATTTTCTAGTTTCTATAGAAAGTCTATTTCTAAGCGCTAGATTTTTCATTACAGGATTTCTTCTTAAATCCAAATAACGGTATTTCATTCTAAGATCTTCACCACCATCCGTATCATCTTCTATAGTGAAAGGAGGAGTTTTACTCGCGTTCAGAAGCTCAAGTTCAGTTACTTCTATCTCTATATCGCCAGTAGCCATTTGGCCATTTTTAGAGCTCCGTTCTATTACTTTACCAGTAACTTTAATCACGAATTCTCTACCTAGTTTTCTAGCAGACTCGCACAGAGCGGCATTGGTATCCATGTTAAACGCTAGTTGAGTAATTCCATATCTGTCTCTTAAATCGACAAATGTCATTCCTCCTAAATCTCTAGATTTCTGTACCCATCCTGAAAGGGTAACCATCTCATTTACATGGCTGATTCTTAACTCTCCACAACGGTGCGATCTGTGCATTTTTCTTAGAATTTTTATTCGAGTGCAAAGATACGGTGTAATTAGCAGTTACGTTTCATGGTTTGGCTGATTTTAAAGGGATACTGGTTTTAGACCAACCGATTACTTCGAACTAACCCATTTTACCGAGCGATAGAAAAATGCAACAAGAAGAACTATTGAGATAGCCTCAAACCTGCCATAATAGGACATGTAGAAATTAAGATATTTCAGTACAGAGAATGATGAAACTACATTATTCTCAATAAGTAAACTCCACAAGTAACAGACTGTATAGTACAATAGCACCGTAACTGCGAGCCACTTCATTTCTAACTTCTGCACTGATTCCTTTGGAAAATGTCTACTCCAAAGCCAAGAAATCATGAATACACCTGTAACTCCTTTTAAAATTAAGTTTATTAAAGGATTCGGAAAAGCCCATTCAAAGCCCATAAATGGCATTTGCACAAAAAGCTCTGAAATGGAAATCAGTATTAACGTTCCCAAAATCTTTCCAGATTGTTTTGTCCTATAAAGATTAGACATGTAAATAATTCCAGCAGTTAGAGGACTTGCTAAAACGCTACAAACTAAAATGACGCTTTTAGAAGCCAATGGGGTTTCACTATCTTTAATTTTCAAGTAGTTTTCTTCAAGAGTATTCATGTTCAAGACAAAAGTCGGACAAAAACAATTAAGGTGAAGTCTCTTTGTTTATCACTTCATAAACCATCGCAATCGGTGAGTTGAATCACCAAAAAGCATAACAATTGGTGAGTTTAATCACCAAAAAGCATAACAATTGGTGAATTTATACGTATATTTGTGTGAAACAAGTCCCAATAAATGTTTGAACGAACGATAGAAAAAGAAGTCCAGTCTCAGCTTAAGAGCGGGAAAGCTATCATTCTGATAGGCCCTAGACAAGTGGGGAAAACTACGCTGATAGAAAAAATGCTTTCTTCAGAAGAGTACTTATTCATCAATGGCGATGACCCTGCTTCACGCGCACTTTTTACTAACCCGAGCACAGAGAGATTAAGAAGTATACTAGGAGAACACCACACGGTTTTTATAGATGAAGCACAGCGCATAGAGAATATAGGAATCACACTCAAAATCATCACTGATCAGTTCAAGCATATCCAACTTTACGTTAGCGGTTCTTCTGCCTTAGAATTAAACTCTCAAACTAGCGAGCCGCTCACAGGCCGTAAAAGAGAATACATTATGTATCCCATTTCATGGGAGGAGTATGAAGCTAAAATAGGTTACGTGGAGGCCGAGCAGCAGATAGAGAACAGATTGCTTTATGGGTTCTACCCAGAGGTAATAAACCATCCTGGAGAAGAAAGAGATGCGCTCTCTAACCTCACAGATAGTTATTTATTTAGAGATGTACTGGCTATTTCAGAAGTGAAAAAACCAGCCGTGTTACAGAAACTAGTTCAGTTACTTGCGTTGCAAATAGGAAGTGAGGTGAGCTATAATGAACTGGCCAATTCACTTCAAGTAGACAAGAATACTGTGAGTAGGTATATAGATCTTTTAGAGGTTGGGTATGTCATTTTTAAGTTGTCTAGTTTTAGCAGAAACGTGCGTAATGAGATTAAGAAAAACCAAAAAATATATTTCTATGATAACGGGATTAGAAATATGCTTATCGGAAATTTTAATCCGCTAGAAATAAGAAACGACAAAGGGGCACTCTGGGAGAATTTCTTAATGAGCGAACGACTGAAGCAGAACAAGTACAAAAAGACCTACGCTCAGATGTATTTCTGGAGAACACGCCAGCAGCAGGAAGTCGATTTAGTAGAAGAAAAAGCAGGGCAGATTACTGGATTTGAATTCAAGTGGAGCCCACGTAAGAAAGTGAAGCTACCTACTACATTTACTGATGCCTATGATGCTCATGAGCATATAGTTACTCGAGATAATTTCAGGGAATTTGTAGTGATTTAACGCATAGGCATTAATAAACAGACTGACTCACGTCAAACTGAGATAGTACTAACGAGTTCAGAAAAACCGTGCTTAACTTCACTATGGTTAGTATAACATCCTAGTTCCTATAAAGAAAAAGAACTATTTAAGCTATCTCTAAAGTAAAAGAGAACCCTTCCATAATTTCATTGCAAAGCAATTTCTTACATGCTTCTGTGACTTTGATTTCTGCCTGATCAGTGTCTGTAGCATCTACGTAAAGTCTAACGTGCTTGCCTATTCTCACATTGGTAATCTCTTCCAAACCTATGTTTTTCATGTTACTAGAAACGGCTTTTCCCTGAGGATCTAAAAGCGCTGGAAGTGGCATTATGTCTATTTCTGCTTTAAAATTCATGTCTTACTTAAGCTATTATTAATCACTGAAATTATGAGATACAAAATTATGATTATTGGTAGAGAAATCAGCGGATTTCCTGTGATAATTGTTAACGTTATAAATGCGGCTAAGCTAGCCACTACCAAAAGCCATCTGCCGTGGTTTCCTTTTAGCCCAAACGTCTTGAATTTTAGAGCTAACATTTTATAATTGACTACCAAAAGAATTGATGTAATAATGCTAAGTGCTAGTATCAGATAAATATTATTCAACCCATAATAATCAAGGAAAAAGGGTAGTCCTATCCAAAATAAGGTGTTGGCCGGTGTTGGCACTCCAATGAAAGAATCAGTCTGATCTGTGCTTATGTTAAACTTGGCCAAGCGCATAGCGCTCATAAGTGTAATGATGAGCGGGATGTAAATCATCCATCCATATGCTCCACTAGACGCACTGTAGAACTCCTCACACAACGAAAATCCAATTAAACCAGGAACTAATCCAAAGGTCACCATGTCTGCTAAACTATCTAGTTGCTTTCCTAATTCTCCTGAAACGCCTAATAATCTGGCAATAAATCCATCGAAAAAGTCGAATAATGCTCCAGTTAGAACTAAATAAGCTGCTAGTTCAAAGTCTTGTGTTTTTAGTAAACAAATAGTGGCTAAAATCCCACAAGTGAGATTAGCTAATGTGAAAAGGTTGGGGATGTGTTTTTTCATGATGTTCTGTGCGGCTAAATTAAGCCTCTTTCTTTTTAGCCAACATATCTAACGCTACATCTACTATCATGTCTTCTTGGCCACCTACCATTTTTCGGTTTCCAAGCTCTACTAGAATTTCTCTGGTGTCAAGGCCATACTTTTCTGCAGCTCTCTCTGAGTGAAGCAGAAATGACGAGTAAACACCTGCGTATCCTAATGAAAGTGTTTCTCTATCTACTCGTACAGGCCTGGTCTGCAGTGGACGAATTAAATCATCTGCGGCATCCATAAGTTGGTATAAATCTGACCCGTGTTTGGCTCCCATTTTATCTAAAACGGCTACTAAAACTTCTAACGGTGCGTTTCCTGCTCCTGCTCCCATTCCAGCTAGTGAGGCATCCAATCTATTGGCTCCTTCTTGCATGGCTACTATGGTATTGGCAACGCCAAAAGACAGATTATGATGGCAGTGAATTCCTATCTCTGTTTCTGGTTTTAAAACTTCTCTAAACGCACGAACTCTTTCTTTTACTCCATCCATCATGAGCGCACCTGCAGAGTCGGTGACGTATACACAGTCTGCTCCAGCGGCTTCCATCACTAGGGCTTGTTCGGCTAATTTCTTAGGCTCATTCATGTGGGCCATCATTAGAAATCCGCCTACATCCATTCCTAATTTTTTAGCGGCTTCTATATGCTGCGGTGCAATATCTGCCTCCGTACAATGAGTAGCTATTCTCACCGATTTCACTCCTAAATCTGCCGCTTTTTTTAAATCATCTATAGTGGCTATCCCGGGAAGAATAAGGGTAGTGAGCACGGCATTGGTCATAACTTCACTGAGACCTTCTAACCAATCCCAATCTGTGTGTGCACCGAAACCGTAGTTAAAGCTCCCACCAGCTAATCCGTCTCCGTGTGCTACTTCTATAGCATCTACTCCTGCTTTATCCAGAGCGATGCATATTTCTTTTAGCTTTTCTTTCCCATACTGATGCTTGATAGCATGCATGCCGTCTCTTAAAGTAACGTCTTGGATATATAAATTATGCTTCATGATTTGAAGTTTAAACTTTTAGGAGGCTATTTAGCTTCTCTGTTCTTAATAATTGTTACCAGTATTTTAATAAGCTCAACATTTTCTTGCTCTAAAGCTCCTCTACTCTCTTGGCTTCCATATTCTACATGGTTCAAAACTTGAAAGCTAACCTGAGATTCTCGAAGTTCTTTTAAGGCTATTCGACTTTTAGCTATAAACACTTCATCTGCATGTGCGTTTTGAGCCTCTGTAAAATTTAATACCGCACTTCCCGAAGAACGCATCAACTGGTTAAACAAGTAAACTCCTGCTTTTCCCTCTGGCATGGCTTCTACAACTAGAATTACATCTCCTGCAAAGGCTACCAACCTATCTATAAAATCAAATTTCTTATTCATTCTGCTTTATGTTTAGGTTAAACTTTTTACCATTCTTTCTCCGCATGCTCTGGCCGCGCTGGTCATGATATCTAGGTTTCCTGCATACTCAGGTAGATAATGTCCTGCTCCTACTACTTTTAGAAACACCGAGGTCTTTAGCCCATATTTAAGTCCTAGTCCTTCTATAAATACGGGTGCCGATTCTGGAATCTCTTCGAACTGTACTTCTTGGTGAAGTTCATACCCTGGGACATAAGACTGAACCTCTGCTACCATATCGTGAATGGATTTTCTGATTTTTTCTTTGTCTGCCATTTCACTTAACGTGAAAACTGTATCTCTCATCACCAATGGCGGTTCTGCTGGATTCAGGACGATGATGGCTTTTCCTCTTTCTGCTCCTCCTACCTTTTCTATGGCCTCAGAGGTAGTCTCTGTAAACTCATCTATATTGGCTCTAGTTCCTGGTCCTGCAGATTTACTGGCTATAGAAGCTACTATTTCTCCATAATGAACTTTAGCCACACGGTTTACAGCTGCTACTATGGGAATGGTGGCTTGACCTCCGCAGGTAACCATATTTACGTTTCTTAGAGAGTCGTCTATTTCGAAGTTTATGGCTGGAATCAAATACGGACCAATGGCTGCTGGAGTTAGGTCTACTATCTTCTTGTCTTTGAAAGGTTCTATTTTTCCCCAGTTGTAAATGTGTGCTTTAGCCGATGTGGCATCGAAGATTACCTTTATGTCTTTCCATTCAGGCATTTTTAATAGTCCGTCTACTCCTTCGTGAGTAGTGGCTACGTCCATTCTTCTGGCTCTAGATAATCCGTCAGAATCAGGGTCTATGCCTACCATTACAGACATTTCAAGGGTTTCGGAGAGTCTTAAGATTTTAATCATTAAGTCTGTCCCGATATTTCCTGAACCTATGATGGCTACTTTAATTTTAGACATTTATGAGGGTTTTATGGTGGTGGTTTTATCCACTCGCTATTGCACCGCACGAAAATACGAATCAGTTATTCCAGTTGATGATTTATAGTTTATAGTTATGAGGTGACACTTTGGCTGCCGCTAAGTGAACGAGGCGGGAGGTTGGTTAATAAAAGAATAGCGTTGGACTGTTTTTATGAAGAGCTTATACTGATTCTAAACTTTACTTTTCCCTTTTTAGGGTGGCTTCTCTTTAAATCCATTCCAGAAACAGGGTGGCTGTTTTTAGTGTTAACTATGACTCAACGAATAATTTACGGGTTTTTTAAAACAAAAAAACCCAATCATTTCTGATTGGGTTTTCGTTGAGGTCTCGACCAGATTCGAACTGGTGTACATGGTTTTGCAGACCACTGCCTAACCGCTCGGCCACGAGACCATTTTTTGAACGGGTCGCAAATATAATACATTGCTCTATATCCATAAAGGTTTACTTGAACTGAAGTGATTAAGTTTCCAAAATGATGGTTTTTTTTCACTAAAAAACAAAAAGGCCCAACCCTTAAAGTATGGCTGGGCCTGATGTAGGCATGTGTTATCTTATTTCTGCAGGCCTTCTAGGAAACCTACAACTTTAAATTCTGTTCTTCTATTCTCTTCATGAGCAGCGTCATCACATTTCACTCCATTAGCACATTGGTTCACTAAAGTGGTTTCTCCATACCCTTTCCAGCTCATTCTTTCCTTAACTATTCCTTTAGAAATAATGTATTCCATAGCAGATTTAGCTCTTCTCTGAGATAGTTTAAGGTTGTATGAATCACCCCCTCGGGCATCTGTATGTGACCCCATTTCTACTTTTATCGTAGGGTTATCAGTTAGTAACTGAACTACTTTATCTAACTCTAAAGCTGCATCTCCTCTAATTAGGGATTTGTCATAATCATAATAGATATTCTCTATTTTGATAGCTTTCCCAAGCTCTATTTTCTCAAAGGTTAACTCTATATAACGTTTTAGGTTAATCACTCCTGGTTCCATTCCTACTGTAGAGAACTGCACTGTTTTTCCGAAATAGCCCTGCTTCTCGAAACTCATTTCATAGTCCGTACTCTCTGCTAATGGATATTGAACAAACCCATCTAAAGCAGTTACTGTTACGCTTTCTTCTCCGGTAGCTTTATCTAATAATGTGATATTAAATCCTTCGATAGGGTCATTAGAGCCTTTCTCTTTTACAGTCCCAGTGGCAGACCATTTCATTTGTTCAAGTGGAATATCACCCAGCCCTATGTCTCCTTCTTCCATATCACATGGAGCATTATTATACGCATAATCAGACCATCCGCTTCCATTATCAACTTGAATTTTATATCCACAATGCTCAGGGTCTAACTCAAACTGAAATTCACCATCAGGCCCCATGTTTTCTGTAATTACTACTTTATCATAAGCGTCCAATAGTCTCACTCTAGCTCCTTCTAAAGGAATCATCTCCTCGTCTGCATTTACTACCACTCCGCTAATAGTAAGAGGAATAAGATCATCCATCGTGAAATGATAAATGTCATCATCCCCTTTTCCACCTTCTCTGTTAGAAGAGAGATAGCCTTCCGTTTTTTCAGAGTTAGCTATAAAGCCGAAATCGTCTTTAGTTGAATTTATAGGCGCTTTTATATTTTCTGGAAGGCTTATTCCATTTGACCCTACTCTACATTCGAAAATATCCAGCCCTCCTAATCCCAAAAGGCCATCTGATGAATAATAGAAGCTTCCATCGTTATGCATAAAAGGGAACATTTCATTTCCTTCTGTATTCCATTCTTCTCCCATGTTAACAGGCTTAGACCATAAAGTTCCTTCCATCTTAGAAACCCAAATGTCTGTTCCTCCAAATCCTCCTGGCATGTCTGATGTAAAATAAAGTGTCTTTCCATCAGGACTGAGTGTAGGATGCCCTACTGAATATTCATCACTGTTATAAGGGAAGTCTATAGGGTCAGACCAGCCTAAGTCCGTTTTTTCTGAAACGTACATTTTCAGCTTAACGATGTCATCACTCGATTTGTTTTTCTTTCCATCTAAGAAGTTGTTTCTCGTAAAGTACACGGTTTTCAGATCTGAAGTAAACGCTAGTGGTCCTTCATGCAGTTTAGTGTTTAGCATTTCTGAAAACGGTACTATTTCCTGTAGTTTCCCTTCTGTTCCTAGGTCTGCTATAAACAGGTTTAGGAATGGAGTTTTATTCCATTGATGCTGCCTTTTTATGCTAATTCCTAATAGGTTTCTATTACTCACAAACACCACTTTATCTCCATAATAAGTAGGAGAGAAGTCTGAATTTTCAGAGTTATTCTCTTCATTTCTAAGTTTAAATCTATCAGAGATTTCTCCCATCTCCATGTGGTAGTTTTCATGTTGAACATGCGCTAAAGCTCTGCTATCACTTGCATCTAAATTGTTATACTTAGCCATGTACTCAGCAGCTTCTGTATACTTTCCGTTTCCTTTGAGTGTTTCGGCATACCTAAGGTAGTCATGAGGAGTTGGTTCATTTTGTAACACTACAGCGTACCATACCTCCGCATTTTTAGGATCTCTCATTTGATAGTAGGAATCCGCCATTTGAGGAGCTAATCTAGAAGAGTCTACTCCTTGTTCGAGGATGCTGTGGTAATAATCTACAGCTTCTGCATAGGCTAACCTATCATACAGTTTGTCTGCTTTTTTTATTCTTCCTTCCTGAGCTAATACAGATAAGGCGCTTATATATAGCGTAGCAATAATTAAAATTATATTTTTCATTATTATCAATGTATTCGTCTGTTTTAAAAGAACCTAGGTGAAAGTAATCTGTCGTTTTTAAAGAAAAAGTCATAGCTCAGCATGAACTCGTGTGACCCTCCATTATAGCTCTGTAACTTAGAAAGGGTGTAGTCATATGAGTAACCTGCTCTTAGCTGATCGGTAAGCTGATATGAAGCTAAAAGGCCCATAGAGTCTCCGAATCTGCACATAATGCCTAACCATAATTTTTCATCTAGTAAGAAGTTGGCTGTTAGGTCAAATGAAACTGGAGCGTCACTTACGACTCTAGTCATAAAAGTAGGTTTGAATTTTAATGCTGGACTCAAGTCAAACACGTATCCACCCATAAAAAAGAAGTGAGTTCTTTCTTCTCCTCTCAAATTTTCTATTGCATTATCCAACTTATTTTCCAGCAGCTTAGGTGCAGAGATTCCTAAGAAATATCTATCAGCCCATAAATAGGCACTAACACCAAAGTTTGGGAGAACGTTTGTGGTAATACTTTGCGCTAGCGAAAGATCATTAGGGTCTGTATTCTGCAGACGTGCTAAATCAGCCTGCATGAAATTCATACCTGCCTTTAACCCAAGAGCCAACCTACTCTGCTCAGAAACTTTAATTCTGTATGAAAAATCACCAAAAAGTGAGGTGGAATTAGTAGGTCCAACTTCATCTCTTACAATGGTTCCTCCTATGGCTAGGTCATCATTTCTAAGTGGTGAATGAACACTTAACGTTTGAGTTCTAGGTCTTCCTTCCATTCCTGCCCACTGCTCTCTAATCAATAAAGTAGCGTTTAAAGCTTCTCTTGTTCCAGCGTATCCTGAATTCACCGTAAGTGGATTAAAGAAATACTGCGTGAACATCGGATCCTGCTGAGCTGAACCTTCTGTGGAGCTAGTAGCTAATAGAGTTAATGTGGCGATGATTATAAAAATAATATTTCTCGTAATATTCATTATCAATTTTTATTCTAATTAATTTCTAGTGATGTAAACAAATCCTTGAATTTCTTCATCATCATCTGACGTGGCTTCTAAATCTAAAATGTAGAAATATGTTCCAGTGGGAAGTAAGTCTGCTCCGTTTGTGTTTCCTACTCCATTCCATCCATTCTCATAGGGATTCTGTGTGTACACTTGGTTACCCCATCTGTTAAACACTAGCATAGAAGCATTCGGGTAGGCGTCTAATCCTCTTATTATCCATGTTTCTCCAAACCCATCTCCATTCGGAGAGAATCCTTCAGGGATTATTATTTCTTCGAAGCATCCCAGGTCTGCCGAAGCTACTGGATCACATGGGTCTAATGCATCTGTATCTCCATTTACCTCAGTCCCGTCTGTAAATCCATCTCCATCCGTGTCTGGGTTAAGGGCATCTGTTTCAGTTTCTGGATCGTATTCTCCATCACCGTTAAGGTCTTCTTCTCCATTCGTTAATCCATCTTCATCACAGTCTCCATCAGGAAGGGCATAAGGATTAGGGTCACACGGATCTAATGGATCTGTGCCATCTGCAACTTCATCTCCATCGTTTATTCCATCTCCGTCTGTATCTGGATTGCCAGCGTCTGTTTCGTCTTCGTCTGTAATTTCGTTTCCATTGGTATCTTCTTCTCCATTTGTTAATCCATCATTATCACAATCAGCTAGAGGATTAGCATAAATATTCGGGTCACACGGGTCTAATGGGTCAGTTTCTGAATCTACTTCATCTCCGTCATTAATTCCGTCACCATCTGTATCTGGATTGCCTGCATCTGTTTCAGTTTCTGGATCGTATTCTCCATCACCGTTAAGGTCTTCTTCGCCATTCGTTAATCCGTCATTATCACAGTCTCCATCAGGAAGAGCGTAAGGATTAGGGTCACATGGATCTAATGGGTCTGTTTCATCTGCAACCTCATCTCCATCGTTTATTCCATCTCCGTCTGTATCTGGATTACCAGCGTCTGTTTCGTCTCCGTCTGTGATTTCGTTTCCATTGGCATCTTCTTCGCCATTTGTTAACCCATCTTCATCACAATCAGCTAGAGGATTCGCATAAACATTCGGGTCACACGGGTCTAATGGGTCAGTTTCTGAGTCTACTTCATCTCCGTCATTAATTCCGTCACCATCCGTGTCTGGGTTAAGGGCATCTGTTTCAGTTTCTGGATCGTATTCTCCATCACCGTTAAGGTCTTCTTCTCCATTCGTTAATCCATCTTCATCACAGTCTCCATCAGGAAGAGCGTAAGGATTAGGGTCACATGGATCTAATGGGTCTGTGCCATCTGCAACTTCATCTCCATCGTCTATTCCATCTCCGTCTGTATCTGGATTGCCAGCGTCTGTTTCGTCTTCGTCTGTAATTTCGTTTCCATTGGTATCTTCTTCTCCATTTGTTAACCCATCTTCATCACAATCAGCTAGAGGATTAGCATAAATATTCGGGTCACACGGGTCTAATGGGTCAGTTTCTGAATCTACTTCATCTCCATCGTTTATTCCGTCACCATCTGTATCTGGATTACCTGCATCTGTTTCAGTTTCTGGATCGTATTCTCCATCACCGTTAAGATCTTCTTCTCCATTCGTTAATCCATCTTCATCACAGTCTCCATCAGGAAGGGCATAAGGATTAGGGTCACACGGATCTAATGGATCTGTGCCATCTGCAACTTCATCTCCATCGTTTATTCCATCTCCGTCTGTATCTGGATTGCCAGCGTCTGTTTCGTCTCCGTCCGTAGTTTCGTTTCCATTGGCATCTTCTTCGCCATTCGTTAATCCGTCATTGTCACAATCTCCATCAGGAAGAGCATTAGGATTAGGATCACATGGATCTAATGGATCTGTGTCATCTCCTGTATCTGCTATGCCGTCTGGGCCATTCACCTCATCTCCATCGTTTATTCCATCTCCGTCTGTGTCTGGATTGCCAGCATCTGTTTCGTCTTCGTCTGTGATTTCGTTTCCGTTAGTGTCTTCTTCTCCATTTGTTAACCCATCATTATCACAATCTCCACCAGGAAGGGCATAAGGATTAGGATCACATGGATCTAATGGATCTGATTCATCTCCTGTATCTGCTATGCCGTCTGGGCCATTCGTCTCATCTCCATCGTTTATTCCGTCACCATCTGTGTCTGGATCAGATGGGTCTGTTTCATCTCCATCTACTATTCCATTGTCATTGTCGTCTTCTTCTCCATTTGTTAATCCATCTTCATCACAATCTGCTAAGAGATCTGCAAGGTCACAGTCTAAAATGGTAATCGTTACTTCTGCATCATCACATTCGAAAGGGTCTGTATCTTCACAAACCTGATATACATAAGTATCTTCTCCGAAGAAATCCTCATTAGGAGTATAGGTGATAGTTCCATCTGGATTGACTGTTACTACACCGTTAGTAGGTTCTGTAAGAATAATTATTCCATCTGTATCTAATGGACTGTCTATGTCTGAATCATTTGCTAAAACGGTAGTCGTTACCGCCACGTTCTGAATAGTAATATCTTCATCGTCTTCTGCCAAAGGAGGTTCATTGACAGGATTCACAGTAATAGTTACTTCTGCGCTATCGCATAATAAATCTGGATTACCGTCATCACATACTTGGTAGGTGAATATGTCTTCTCCAGTGAAGTTTTCGTCTGGTGTATAAGTGACTGTTCCGTCTCCGTTTACTACTACTTCCCCATTGGTAGGCTCGATAGAAATGCTTATAGACGTAGGATCTATGTCTCCTAGTGGGTCCAGATCATCATTATCATTTTCTACTACATTGATTTCTACTGAATCATTTTCATCAACAGATGCAGAGTCATCTCCTGCAAAAGGAGGATCATTCACTGGGTTAATGACTATGTCTACATTCCCTATATCACACGCGCCAAGGGCATCACATATCTCATACTCAAAAGAATCTGAGCCATTAAAGTTAGCATTAGGTGTGTAATTTATGGTTCCATCTCCATTAATAGTTACTGTTCCGTTGGTAGGGTTGGTTTCTATAGATAATGTGGATGGATCTAAATCTCCATCTTCATCTGTATCTCCTTCTAAAACATCAATATTTACGCCTGCAGAATCGTCTTCAGTTAATTCAGCCGACTCATCATCTGCTACTGGAGGTTCACTGGCCGGACTCACAGTAATAGTTACTTCTGCGCTATCGCATAATGAATCTGGATTACCGTCATCACATACTTGGTAGGTGAATATGTCTTCTCCAGTGAAGTTTTCGTCTGGTGTGTAAGTGACTGTTCCGTCTCCGTTTACTATTAATCCCCCATTGGTAGGCTCGATAGAAATGGTTATAGAAGTAGGATCTATATCTCCTAGTGGGTCCAGATCATCATTATCATTTTCTACTACATTGATTTCTACTGAGTCATTTTCATCAACAGATGCAGAGTCATCTCCTGCAAAAGGAGGATCATTCACTGGGTTAATGATGATGTCTACATTCCCTATATCACACGCGCCAAGGGCATCACATATTTCATACTCAAAAGAATCTGAGCCATTAAAGTTAGCATTGGGTGTGTAATTTATGGTTCCATCTCCATTAATAGTTACTGTTCCATTGGTAGGGTTGGTTTCTATGGATAATGTGGATGGATCTAAATCTCCATCTTCGTCTGTATCTCCTTCTAAAACATCAATATTTACGCCTGCAGAATCGTCTTCAGTTAATTCAGCTGACTCATCATCTGCTACTGGAGGTTCATTACAAGCTAATTGCAACGCTGCATTAGTATATGCATTTCCTGGGGCTGTATATCCTACACCTGAAGTTACTACTCCCACTGCATTTTCAGTAACTGGCGCATCTCCTAAAGCTCCATCTTCATCTTCATCTAAGAATCCTGCCTCTACCACATCATTACACCCATCGCCATCTGAATCTATCTCAAATGCATTAGCTATAGTATCGTCTGGAAAGTCTGAATTGGCAAGTATATAATCTATGATGCCATTATCATCGGCATCTACTGACAGTGCTAGTCCATTAGAGTTAAAGGGGCCGTCAAGAACACCGTCAGTTTGGTCTGCTCCAGAACCAGACTCTACTGCATCATAAATTCCATCATTATCAGAGTCTAAATCTAAATAGTTAGGAATGCCGTCTCCGTCAGAGTCTGTGGCGTTACACCAGCTCGTCCCCCAGACAAATCCGACTTTCTGTGACCCTAACTGAGGACCTCCGGTTACGTTTCCAAATGTTACGATTATACTGTCTATGGCTACTGGGAATCTTACGGTTACTTCTCCTTCCGGAAAAATACCTGCGTTACAAGTTCCTCCAATAAAACTATTATTTCCGTCAAACTCAGCACAAGTTCCTACAGTAAAGTCTGCTCCTGTGATTTCATAAGGAACTCCATTTGCATAGCCATCAAACTTTATACTATCGTGCCAATTACCTCCTTTATCGACATCTAAAACGGTGAATTCTAAATCACTGATGGGTTGTGTCCACTTGAATTTACTAATGGTTTCTTTTCCTTGTTGGGATATTTGAGAAACTTTGTAGACATGAGCCTGTCCATTTTGAGGTTCTATAGAGCCCTCAATTAAAATATTATCTACATCTTCTCTTTCAAGAGATAGTGTAACACCCGCGAAATTTAACGGCATACTAGGAGCTGCTGTAATCGGGTCGGAATTATCTGCCCAGAAATCATCATAATGGAAAGATTGAATATTCTCTGCTGTACAAGGCATATTTTCCTCTGAATCGGGAATACCGTCATTATCTTCATCAAAATCATCCGCGTCACATACTCCATCTCCATCAGAGTCATCACCGATAGGGTTTCCTCCTAAATTTACAGCCCGAGTTAAAGCGTATCCATCGCGTGCGTCAATGGCTGAAGAGTTAGAGTCAAAAGAGTTTGTTGGGTTATCTTCACTAAGCCCATTAAAACTGCCTTCTTGCGCGTACAAGCACGCAGCAGACATCAAGAGGATATTGGTTAAAAGTAACTTAACATTAAAAATCGATAAAAAATAGGTCCTGTAGTGTTTCATTTATTTATAATTAGCTCATAGATCTAGTCTATAAGTCAAGTTCTTTTCATTTAAGTTTCACCATAAATTAACGAAAGCGATTTTCTGCTCTTCCTCTTAAGTAGGTGAAAATTTTCAGCCAGCGCCTAATTACTTAGCGCAGGCCGTAGACTAATCAATAGGCAAGGTTTGTCTTACATGTTAAGAATAAAGAAAGTTTCAAAATGCGAAAGGTTTTTTCACCTAGGATAAAACAATCAATTTCCAAATATTCACACGTGATGCCGTCTTTTTTACTGTTTTAGACACTAGATGTCTAAAATGGTAAATTCAGTCCTTCTGTTAATCTGATATTCATCTTCTGAACAAGTGACACCATCTACACATTTATTAAGCGGTTTAGACTCCCCAGACCCTTTACTCTTAATTCTATCAGAAGCAATACTCTTAGAAAGTATATAATCAACTGCAGATTTAGCTCTTCGCTTGCTCAATGCTAAATTGTATGGTGCTGAACCTCTCGAATCTGTGTGCGAGCTAAGTTCTATCTTCATACTAGGGTTTTCTACCAATATAGAAATTAGCTTATCTAATTCTAATGCTGCATCAGGCCTGATATCTGCCTTTCCATAATCATAGTAAATGTTATCTAACTGAACTACTACACCTACTTCTAGCTTAAACATGTTGAAATCATACTCAAATACTTTTGATTTTGAATTTCTGGTGTCATAAAAAACGGATTGCAACGCGTACCCTTCTAATTCACAAGATATTCTGCGTTCGTCATTGGCGTGTAAGCCGAAAGAATAGCTCCCGTCATCTGAGGTTGATATTTCAGAAACAACACTTCCGTCCTTGGTTAAAAGAACAACTCTAGCTCCTTTAATAGGAGTTCCATCTTCTGCTTCTAACACTTGTCCTTTAGCTATAAAGTCATATTTTTTTAATCTGAAGTCTATGTTATCGATAAAGCTAGTAGAACGCCTTGAGGCTACCTTCTTTTCAACTTCGAAATAGCCAGTTTTAGAGGCCGTTAAGTCATATATCTCCTGAAATGGGGCAGTAAATGTATACGCTCCATCTCCGTCAGATGTAGCTACAACATCTGATTTAGTGGGGTTATTCCCGCTTTTAAGGAATATAGAGGCGTCCTTCATCGGTTCCCCCGTTTCTTCATCAAGAATTTTTCCTGATACGGTAATGAATTTAGGAGTACTTATAAAAAATTTATATATATCATCATCCCCTATTCCTCCTGGCCTGTTACTAGAAAAGAAACCGCTTTTTCCTGGCTGGTCAATTATTATACTAAAATCATCATAAGATGAATTTAAAGGATACCCCGCATTCTGCACCTGGGCACTTTCATTGTTTAAATCTAGACTATGTATGTCTAAACCGCCCAATCCCATATGTCCATTAGAGGAGAAATACAGTACCCCAGAGGTATGAACGTATGGAAACAGCTCATCATCAGAGGTGTTTATCAAATCGCCCATATTTTGTGGTTTTGCCCATTTTCCGTCTATTCTTTCTGATACATAAATATCTGCGCCCCCTTTTCCTCCTGGCATATCAGAGCTGAAGTATAATTTTAATCCATCTTTAGATATTGATGGGTGACCTGACGAATACTCTTCGCTGTTATACGGAAAAGGGGTTAAGTTTTCAAACTCTCCATCAACTTCCTGTGTGGTATAAATAGCGAGGTTTAAATACCCCTCCTCATCCTTGCTTTTCAACCCTTTATTGTAATTATTTCTAGTAATGAATAGTACTTTATTCGTTTTATCATAGGTTACAGTTCCTTCATGATACCTAGAGTTTATTGCTTTATCAAGTCTTGTGGGTTTGGCTAAATTACTGTCAAGTGTAAGCTCTGCCTTATATAGATTTAAGTATGCCTGATTATTCCAGCTGTACTCTTTGGAGTGTTCATTAGGCTCTAATTTAGATGAGCTATAAATGAGCGAATTATCATAAAAACAAGGAGCGAAGTCTGAAAACTCAGTGTTAATACTGGTGTTTTTCAACTTGAATAGGCTAGAGTCTCTATTAATTTTATGTGCCCAATCCTCATTCTCTATGTATTTATTAACCAGTTCGTTTCCGGGGAACAATGTGCTGTGCTTCTTATACGTCTGTAATGCCTCCTTGTACTTTCTATTCCTTTTCTGAGCATTTGCTAAAAGAAGTAAATCCTCTCCAGTAGCTAGTTCCATCGAATCCAGTTGTAGTAACATCGTCTCTGCAGCTGAAGCCTGCTGGAGTTTAGTGTAGCATATAGCAGCTCCTTTATAGGCTACATAATTTTGAGGATGCTTTTTTATTACATCTAAATAGACCTCTGCTGCTTTTTCAAATTCGAAAAGGTCCCTATAACTCTGAGCCATTTCCAATTTAAGATTCTGGGCTACGCTCGTGTAGCCAACTAGGAGTAACAGAATAGTTACTATGCTTTTAATATATATTAGTTTCATTCTAATTCTTTCTAGGGTGTAGGGGATTTAGAAATATCTAGGTGATTTCTCTCCTTTAGGCGGTTTACCTAAATCTAGGCCAATCATTAACTCGTGAGAAGCTCCAGAAAAACTACTAAGATCTGAAATCACGTAGTCATAAGAATATCCTAATCTTAGTTTTTTGTTTATTTCATATTGGAAAATCATCCCTACAGCATCTCCAGTTCGATACATAGCTCCTGCCCAAAACTTATCATAAAACAGGAAGTTAGCAGTAATATCCACACTTGGAGGTGCGCCATCTACCATTTTGGCTAAGACGGTAGGTTTAAATTTCACGTAATTATTTAAATCAAAGACGAAACCACCACCTAAAAAGAAGTGTCTTCTTTCCGCGTTCATCTCGAACGCAGGGAGGTTTTCATCAATTAATTCATTATTTAAAAGCTTAGGAAGTGAGGCGCTTAAGTACCATTTTTCAGCACTCCAGAATAATCCAAATCCAAAATTCATGAGTGGTTCATTTACAATGTCGGATTGGAAAATAGGATCTGTTCCATCTACAGGGTTTAATGCTGTTAACTCTGCTTTATATAGATTTAATCCTCCTTTCAGCCCAAAAGCCAGACTTGATTTATCCATAATTATCTTATAGGACGCATCTAGGAATATTCCAACTTGACTACTCGGGCCGTTTTTATCACTTAAAATTGTTCCTCCTAAACCGATGTTTTCTTTTCTTAAGGGTGCGTGAATAGTGAACGATTGAGTTCTAGGTGCGCCATCAAAATTCACCCATTGACTTCTATGAATCAAATTAGCCTCTATAAGATTTGCATGGCCAGCATAAGCTGGATTTATAGACAGTGTATTAAACATATACTGGGTAAACATGGGGTCTTGCTGAGCTGTACTTTCAACAAAAGAACAGAACATTAGAAAACTCACAAAAGTTATATAAATCAGTTTTTTCATAGCTATCTCTTTAAGTATACGAATCCTTTATGTGCAGCAGAATCATCTCCTAGATCTAAAACATAATAATAAGTTCCTACGGGAAGATGATCTCCTATAGTAGCTGGGTGTTCTGAAACTCCAGCCCAATCTCCTTGGTAGTTTTTCGCTTCAAAAACTTTAGTTCCCCATCTATTAAATACCATGATTTCATTATTAGGATATTTATACAGATTAGGTATAAACCACGTATCATTAATAAAGTCCTGATTGGGAGAGAAAGCATCGGGAACATCTATGGTTAAGCAATCAATTAGTGTATAAGTAACAGTATCTGTAGTCCCTCCACAAGGGCCGTTATTCACTGTGTACATAAATGTATTTACTGCTGTTCCAAAAGGAACAGTAATTTCTCCCAAGTGGATAACTTCCGCAGTGGATAGGCCAATCTCTGCTTCATTTATAACAGCGTCTCCTTCTAATACAGACCAACTAACTGTAGCCGGTAAATCCACATGGTTTCCATCTAAGTTAACACTAGGAATATCTATAAACTCATCTTCACAAATCTGCACATCCATTCCTGCATTAGCACTTGGTAAACTAGGGTCAAATACTGCCACTTCCATAACATCTAAAGTGCTCCCACATTCTCCATTGTCTACTGTCCATGTAAACTCATAAACACCCAGTTCAAATCCAGATACGACCGTAGACTCTTCAGTGAAATCAACAAAAGTCACAGGAGGGCTTCCTCCTGGAGAACTAGTGACAGTCCAAGCACCCGTGGCATTGTTCCCTATAGTAGGATTAGCCTCCAAACTCACAGAAAGGGGAATATCACAAAAAGATTGATCTGCTCCTGCGAAAGCAGCTGATTCATTAGAGTCAAAATGAAAAATAGAGATAACATCAGTACTTGAACCCTCTGTACATGGGGCGTTATCTATTACCCATTGTAATTGGGTTTCTCCAAATCCTAGATTAGAAATAACCGCATTTGGATCATTTACATCACTAATAGTAGGTGAAGGTCCGAATATTACAACCCAAGCACCTATCGATGGAGAAGCCGGGATATTCGCATTCATTGTAGCTTGGCTTTCTCCTGTAAAATCAGTACAAATAGACTGGTCAGGGCCAGCATCTGCCGGTGGGTTATTCGGATCAAAAACCTCTATTACCAAGTCATCTTGAGAATCTCCACACGGCCCATTGGTCACTGACCAAGTTAACGTCTGAGCTCCTGCGTCCGTGTTTGAAAGAACAGCATTTGGATCATTTATATCTGAAATATCTCCAGTTCCAGTATTGGACCACGTTCCTACAGAAGGGAACATTACTAGAGAAGCAGATAACTGAAATTCATTAAGCGGCAGACACTGTCTTAAGGTGTCACCTGCGAATGCCATAGCTTGATTAATGTCAAACACATTTAGTGTCATTTGATCAACTGAAATAGGATTGTCACATGGGCCATTATCTACTGTCCATTGTAACACATACTGTCCTACAATTAATGCAGAAATTTCAGCATTAGGAAGAGCAATATCATCAAATGAAGCACTTCCAGGCCCTGATACTAGATCCCATGTTCCGGTGGCAGGTGAGTCTGGAATAGCAGCACCTAATACCGCACTCGACTCTCCACAAACATCTATATCTGATCCGGCATCTGCAATAGTAATGGCGTTACTGTAAATTCTAACAGTAACTGTATCTGTAGTAATAGCGTTTTCGCAGGGGCCATTATCTATAGTCCATACATAGACATTCTCTCCTACTGGAATTTCAGTAACCTCAGAGTTAGGGTCGTCTAGCGTAGCAATATTCCCTCCTCCTGATATAATACTCCATTCTCCAACTACTGGATCAAGAGTGACATCCGCTTCCATGAACACAGAGTTCTCTGGTAAGCACTGCACTTGGTCTTCACCTGCGTAAGCAGGAGGATAATTTTCATCATAAATAGAAATGGTCATTACGTCTATCGTTAATTCAGGGTCACAAGGACCATGATATACCTGCCATGAGAAAATATTAGTTCCTATTCCTAGTTGTTCTAATTCTGTAGTAGGATTATTTACATCTAGAATACTCCCGCTACCATCTGTTATGCTCCATGTTCCAACTGAATAAGCATCAAGTTCTACAGCTTGCGTCAAGGCAGAGTTTACAGGAGAACAGAACGACTGGTCTACTCCAGCATTGGCTATGGGAAATTCATCAGGGTAAATAAGCACAGCCATCGTGTCCATGGTTATTCCATTATCACAAGGGGAATTCTCTACTGACCAAACAAATAGATTTAATCCTAAGGTTAAGTTACTCACTTCAGAATTAGGACTATTAACGTTGGCTACCTGAGCTCCGCCTTCTATTACAGACCAACTTCCAATCGCTGGAAAGATCGCATCCAAAGCTCCAAGAGTGGAGGATATAATGGGCAAACAGAAATCTTGGTCAACTCCTGCATTCGCATCTGGTGCAGAGTCATCAAAAATAAATATGGACATGAGATCTGTAGTAACTCCCCCGCACTCACCATTATCTACTGTCCAGCTAAGGATAGTTTCTCCAACAGTTAGGTTTTCAATAGTCGCTAAAGGGTTTGACGGAACTAGAATGTTCCCGTTTCCTGTTACTATCTGCCATTCTCCTTGCGCAGGAGATATTACAGCGGAACCCTCAAGAGTAGCTGTGCTTACTGGCGTACAAAAGTTTTGATCATCACCAGCGTTCGCGTTTAAACCGCTTGGGTCAAAAATTTCTATTACGAGTATGTCAGATGAGTTTCCACAAGGTCCATTGTCTATTTCCCATACAAACGAGTATGTACCAATCTCTAAATTAGATATCTCAGTCGAACTTGAGTTTTCGTCAGAGATAACTGCCGTTCCTTCTATTTGTGTCCAGCTGCCTGAAGCAGCTCCATTCGCCTCATTAGCGGAAACATTTAATGTCTGTATAGGAGCGCATTCTCTAAAATCTGGTTCTGTAAGTGCTGGTTCTGAGTTAGGGTCATAGACATTTATGGCTACTGTTTCAGTGGTAATCGGTTCACATGCACCATTATCTATAGACCACTCATAAATGTTAATTCCTACTCCAGGATTAGTCACCTGGGCGTTAGGGTCGTTGAAATTGGAAAAACTACCAAAACCAGAAACGATAGACCATTCACCTATAGCAGGTTCATCAGGTGTATTGGCAGATAAATCTGCAATTAAAACTTCACCAATTAAAGGACAAAAATTCTGATCCGGACCTGCACTTGCAGGCTGTGCGTTTCCATTAAATACACTAACTGTAACCTCACTAAAATTTGGGTTTACACCACAATTTTCATTTTCAATCGTCCATCTAAAAACATTAAGTCCTATTCCTAAATTAGTAACTGAGGTGTTAGGATTATTAGACTCCTGGATAGCTCCACTTCCCGAAATCAAAGTCCATACCCCTATGCCAGGATCTAGAGAGGGATTTCCAGATAAATTAAAAGATAAAATTGGAGTACAGAGCTCTAAATCTTCTCCAGCATCTGCCATTACTTGACCGGTAGGATAAATCAATATAGATATCTCATCAAAATTATCCTCATCTATACATGGTCCATTAATAACGGTCCATCTTAGCGTATACTCTCCAGGAGAAGCGTTTGAAAAAACAGCATTTGGATCAGTAGGATCATTTAAAAGATCCGCAGCATTAATTCCCAATGGAAGTTCAATAGTCCATTCTCCTGTAGCTGGAAGTGAAAACTCAGATGCTCCCAACGTAATCTCAGTAAAATCTTCTTCGCAAAGAGCGGTGTCACCCCCAGCACTTGCTGCTTCTATGTTCGAATCGTATACGATAACCGAAACCTCATCGGATAAAGTAACGGCATCACATGGGCCATTATAGATAACCCATCTATAAGTATTAACTCCCATGGACAAGTTGGTTACCGTAGCGTTAGGATCATTTGCATTAGAAAATGAACCGGTTCCAGATATTAACTCCCATATTCCTAAAGCAGGAATAATAACATTAGAAGCTGATAAAACATGAGAGTTCACAGGAGCGCAATAACTTGCATCCGGACCTGCTTCAGCTAATGGATGATTCGGGTCATAGACTCTAACCTCCAATGTGTCTGTAGTAGGGGATTCGGGACAACTCCCGTTTTCTACAGTCCAAACGAATTCATTTATCCCAATCTGTAGGTTTTCGATAAGAGTTATATCATCACTTGAATCTTCTATCACACCAAAACCAGAAACAAGAGTCCATAAACCAGTAGCTGGATCATAAGGTTCCAAATCTAAGGCGTTCGTAGTAATAGTATTGATTCCTGTCTCTGACGCACAAATTTCAATGTCTTCACCAGCATCAGCATCTGGTGCATTTTGATCATATACACAAATAACAATCTGGTCTACCGTTTCACCGCCAGAACATGGACCGTTACTTATATTCCATTCGAATATATGGCATCCAATCCCTAAACCTGTAACTTCTGCATTAGGGTCATTAATATCGTTTATCGTAGCATTACCAAAGATTATTTCCCATGTTCCGGTAGCTGAAAATAATGGATCATTTCCCTGCATAGTATATGAATCATTAAAGGAACAGAGAATAACATCTTCCCCTGCATAGGCCACAGGAGCTTCACCATCATAAAGTGTAATTGAAGTAAGGTCAAATGTAGACTCGCACGGATAATCTTGTCTCCACATGTAAGTACTCTCGCCAAAAGGTAGATTGGTAACTTCCAGGATAGGGTTGTCAACGTCTTCTTCCGCTATAGGATCTCCTCCACCCTGAAGGACTACCCAATAACCTCCAACAATAGGGTCTGGATTTATCACCTCAATAGTGGTGAAGTTAGCAGGAGAACATAGCTCTTGGGGTGGTGTAATAGTGGTGTCGTTTTCAGGGTCTGCCACTACATAAGTTAATTCTATTGAAGTCGTAGAAGTAACCACAGTACTCTCCGAATTAGTTATTGTAAGAGTAAAAGTATCCTCTCCAACTAAATCAGCTGGGGCAGTGTAAGAAAAACAATGTTCGAAAGGAGAGCTAGGTGGAGTAATAATTACTTGACCTAAATTTCCTGAGACTGATGTGATTTCTATGTCTTCATTACAGCCCGAGGTGGACAAGCAAAAATCCATTACATCACCTTGACAAATCGTGTCTACAGTAAATGCTAGTGAAGGGTTTCCTGAATTAGGGTCGATTACCTCTATACAGGTGCCTCCTATAGCTTCTAGGGGATGCTTTTCTAGAGATTCCATAGAATCTTCAGACACCTGCGCCAGAAAGAAAGGAGCAAGTAGGAATAGAGCCAATTGAGAGAGTGTGTGGGCCATGGTTAACTTATTTTGTGTAATGCAAGGAACAAACACTTATAATTATTATTCAAAACTACAACAATCTACTTCTCAAGATATTAAGAAAACAAGAATGATTCACTATCTGATTGTGCGTAAGAAGTACATTTGTTACTTGAATAACACGACTCTATATTCAAAGAAACAACGCTGGAAAATTCTACTGTTTTTCATGGCGGTGCTTATAGTACTAGCCAGCCTGTGGTATTCTCAATTTATCTCTGGGAAAATTCAAGAAAGAGAAAGAGAAAAAGTAGAGTTATGGTCTGAAGCAGTTAAAGAAAGAACTGCACTAATTAATCTTACCGGAAACCTCTTCGAAAACCTAAAAAGCGAAGAGAGAATTAAGGCCGACTTATGGGCTAAGGCCTATACTGAAATGAGTATGGCAGATTTCGAAACGGATGTAAGTTACCTTTTCGAAGTTACTCTGAGTAACACCACTATTCCTGTGCTGCTAGCAGATGAAAACGGAAAAGTTCTAAGCACGAAGAATTTACCCAAGGACTGCTCTGACTCTTTATGTTTAGTGAACACTAAAAATAGAATGGCCAATAGAAATAAGCCTATCATAGTGGCTATTTCATCAGATGTGAAACAATACCTATATTATGAAGATAGTAAGATTTTTACCGAACTAAAAACGACATTAGATAGGCTTATTACTACTTTTTTCTCAGAGACTGTAGTGAACTCTGCGGCCGTTCCTGTTATTTTAACTGATAGCACAAAAACCAGAGTCCTGAATTCTGGCAGTATCGACTCATTAACTGTAAACACTCCTGAACTTCTTCAACAGCGCATAAAGTCTATGTCTAGTGAAAACACTCCTATAGAGATCTCAGTAATCGGTAAAGGGAAAAAGTACATTTTTTACGAGGACTCCTATATTTTAAAATTATTAAAGTACTTCCCCATTATTCAACTAACGCTCATCGGCCTGTTTCTTTTCGTAGCATATATGATTTTTAACACCTTTAGAAAAGCAGAGCAAAACCAAGTTTGGGTAGGGATGGCCAAAGAAACAGCCCATCAATTAGGCACTCCTCTTTCTTCATTAATGGCTTGGATGATGCTGTTAGAGGAAGAGAATATCGACAAAACAGTAATCGTAGAAATGACGAAAGACATTACTCGACTTAACACTGTCACTGATAGATTCTCTAAAATAGGGTCTACTCCAGAATTAATAAAGGTCGACCTAAATGATATTGTAGGTTCCTCTGTGGACTATTTAAAAACTCGGTTATCCAAAAAAGTGGAGTTTACCTACGATGGTCTATCAAATCCAGCCATGGTCAAACTTTCCAAGCCTCTATTTAGTTGGGTTTTAGAGAATTTATTTAAAAACGCAGTAGATGCTATGGGTGGAGTAGGAAAACTTCATATCTCCCTTACTGATGGGGTTCGAGGTTGGACCGTAGACGTCACAGATACAGGAAAAGGCGTCTCCAAGGGGCACTTTAAAACCATATTTGAGCCTGGATTCACAACTAAAAAAAGAGGGTGGGGCTTAGGGCTTAGCTTGACGAAAAGAATCGTAGAAGAATACCATCAAGGGAAAATTTCTGTGCTACAATCAGAACCTGGGGCAGGCACTACCTTCAGAATAGTGATGCCTAAGGCATAGGTATTTTCTTTCTTAAAGTTATATTTGTTCGTATGAGATTAATTTTAAGCGTTGCAACGCTCGTGCTATGTTTTCATCTTAAGGCACAGCAATTCAGTGACGTCACAAACGAAGCTGGAATTTCACATCTACCTATTCATCAAAGCCTTATGGGTGGAGGTGTGGTCTGGCTGGACTATGACAGTGACGGAAATGAGGATCTCTATTTCTCAGGATGCAGAGTGCGAGATGTTCTATACAGAAATAACGGAGATGGCACATTTTCAAACGTAACCTTCAGCGCTGGCCTAACATTTACAGACTTATTTAATACAATGGGAGCTGTCCAAGGAGACCTTAATAATGATGGCTTTCCAGAATTATTTATTACTACTTGGGAGAATTCCACTGGGCTAGAATTAGTGAGAAATATTCTATACCTAAATAATGGAGACGGCACATTTACAGACATTAGCGCAGAGGCAGGTTTAATGGACGAATCATGGTCTACCTCAGCCGTCATGTTGGATATCAACTTAGACGGATTTCTGGATATTTATGTCCTAAATTATATGGAAGAAACTGGCTTTATATTGGATGATGACGGGGTTACAGTAGGCTTTGATCATGACTGTTATGATAATTATTTATACCTAAATAATGGGGATTTAACCTTCACAGAATCAGCAGAGTCTTACGGGCTTTTAAGTGGTGGGTGTGGTTTAGCTCTAAGTGCTTCTGACGTGGATAAAGACGGTGATCCAGATCTACAGATAGCGAATGATTTTGGGGAATTCATCACTCCCAATCAGCTCTTTATTAATAATTTTCCTGACCCTACTTTTACAGACGTAAGCATGGAAAGTGGATTTGATTTAGGAATGTACGGCATGGGCATAGCTGTAGGAGATATAGATAATGACTTAGACCAAGATTTTTACATTACGAATATGGGTAAAAACGAACTGCTTACCTATGAGTCAGATGCTGATACATTTACAACTATCACTAATGGATCTGGGACAGCTAACTCGGGAAATGGCGAGCTACTTTATACCAGTTGGGGTGACCTGTTTATGGATGTAGATAATGATGGATTTATGGATTTATTCAGCGCTAATGGTCACATGTCAGCGGCTGCTTTTATTCAAAATGTACAAGATGATCCAGACAAACTATTTATGAATAATGGAGATTTAACGTTTACGGATAATTCTGAAGAAAGCGGTGTAGATTATAGAGGAATAAGCAGAGGAGCAGCCTATGGTGATTATAATTCTGATGGTTTTTTAGACATAGCTGTAAGTGGAATCCAAAATCCTTTTTTTAGTGAACTCCAAGGAGTCAGGATTTACAAAAACCTTAATACTAGTGGGAACTGGATCGCCTTGACTTTAGAAGGGGTAGTGTCTAACAGAAGTGCCTTTGGCTCTAAAGTAACGCTCTATTCAGGCGTTAATTCATTTTATAGAGAGCTTCTAGGTGGAAGTAGTCACCTTAGTCAAAACCAATCTCTAATCCACTTTGGTTTAGGAGAAATTCAAGAAATAGACTCATTAGTGATTTCTTGGCCAAATGGGCTCTATCAGACCGTAATTCACCCTGAGTTAAACACCCGCCATCATTTCATAGAAGATTATAGCTCAGGAATATCAGAAAAAATAGAACCAAATCTATTCCTTGTTTACCCTTCTCCATTAATGACTGGCCAGGAGCTTACTCTAAAACTTCCTGAGGAAAGTGGTATTTTGGAGGTTTATGAGATGGGTGGAAAATTAGTTTATTCCTGTATTCTTCAAAATAAAATAGATAGGGTTAATTTAGCTCTGAGTTCTGGTATATACCTGATTAAGCTTAAAACTGAAAAACATCAATGGGTAGAAAAAATCCATATCACAGAATAATATTTACACTACTTCTGATTGGTTTTAGCGCACTCTTGAGTGCACAATCAGATTCTATCGCTTATAGTTCGAAGTTTAAGTTTAGCAAAAAAGAATTTACGCGCTCTATAGTTTCGAGTGAAGATTTCTTGCTCACAATCAACCAGGATGATAAACCTTATGAAGTCCAGTTTTCTATCTATAACAAACAAACTTTAGCGCTAGTAAATGAGTTTGGATGGTCTAAAATTGGAAAGGACTATATAAATCATGAGATAAAAATCGCAGACTATTTTGATGGTCAAATTTTACTTCTGTCTACATCCATATCTGCAGATAAAAAGACAAGATTTCTATGGCTTTCGTCTCTCGCTCCTGACGGCATCGAATTAAAACATCTCAAATTAAAAGAAACTGCCAATAACACCAAAAACTCTACGCTGACCTTCGAATTGTTCAAAAACCCGCTGGACTCACATGTAGGAGTATCCATGGTTCTGGAAGGTGAACGAGAGTTTATTCTGGATGTTTTTCTTTTAGATCTTTCATTAGCTATCATTAAAGAAAAAGAAATTCTATTGGGTAATATTAAAAAAGTAAACTACCCCCATTCATTCCTTTTATCTGATAATGGATTTCTCTTTTTCTTAAACGGCCTTTCAGAGAAAAAAAATGCCAATCACTCCAAGGTGGGTTTAGAAAACAGATTATATCAACTGTATAGATACAATCCATTTAATGATAAGATAAAACAGTACGATGTAAGCATAGCTGACAAATTCATCAGCGATGTGAAAATGAAACTTGGCGCTACAGGTGACTTATATATCACTGGGTTTTACAATAAGTCTATACATAAGGGAACCCAAGGAGTTTTCTTAATGGTTATAGATAAAGATGATGGTTCTATTTCACTCTCGGGTAAAAGAGCATTAGATGAAAACGTGCTGAGCGACTTTCTTACTGACAAACAGATTAGAAAATCTAAAGTCATAGAAGACTTGTATTTAGATCATCTCTACATAGATGACCAAGGAAACATAACGCTCATAGCTGAAGTGTTCTTTGTAGAAGAACGGTTAATCACGAGTGCCAATAGCATAAATATAACTACCTCATATTATTACAATTGGGGAGATGTATTAGTCCTAGAGATGGACAAAGGTCTTAATTACTTAGCTCATGAAACTGTAAGAAAAAAACAGAAAAGCACGAATTATCTCAACCCACACTGGGGTTATAGTCTGATAGAAAAAGACGATGGTAAGAGATCTTTGCTTTATAATTACTTAACCAACAGAAAAAGTGGAGGAGTAATTACAGCCTCAGCTATTTCTAGAGCTGTTACTTGGTATCATCCTCTGTTTTCTCTAACCTCTAGAGAAATGGATGCCCCAAGGCAGCTCAGCGCTGCACCTTTGTTTGCTCCTGTTTGGTATGGTTCGTATGGAATACTCCAAGACAAAGATGACTTTAGCTTGTTTAAAATCTCTTCTTCAAATAACTGATTCTCGTTACATTTGTAAAGAGAGCGGATAGAATAATGTACGGGTTCTTTCTACTTATACTCATACATAGAGAACCCGATGTTTACTACTCCTTCTAATTCGGTTTCTCTGCTCCCTTGTTCTAACTCGAATACGTATTTTCCCTGTTGTGGGAATTTTACATCTTTCTTCCATAGCACTCTGTTATCCAAAATATCTCCTAGACCTTTACCATACCATCTTCCTGCAGGGTCTGCCAGAGGAATGTTTAGCGTGTCTGTGTAGGTCTTTCCGTTTGGAGAAATTCTCCTAGGAAAAACATAGAAGTTAGCAAACTCAAAATCTCCGGTATGCCGAATATCCACAAACCACATATACACTTTGGATGTATCAGTAATGTTAAAGGTGAACTCTTTCACATCTTCAACATCCCAAGTGTAGTTCTCTATATCATAGGATTGAGTATAAAACAAATCATCCCTGCATCCTACCAGAGAAATGGTAATCAGTACTGTTATAGCTAAATACTTTAACATCAATCTTTATTGGGTGGTCTTGGTTTTCTAGGCGGCCTCTTTTTCCCACTGCTAGCAGGACTATTAGGCCCTTTGTCGGCTCCTCCTTGAGGTTTCCCTCCCTGTGGAGAAGAAGATGGCTTGTTATCGGCTCCTTGTGGTTTTGGGCCTTTAGGACTAGGTTTTCTTCTATTGTTATTTGAACGTGGCTTGTTTTCACCTGACTGATTAGGAGCTGGTTTATCTCCGGATCTAGCAGCCGGCTTCCCTCCTGGTTTTCTGGTGTTTCTGTTCGGTCTCTTTTTCTTCTTCTTGCTACTATCGAATCGTGTAAGGCTGTCTTGGCCTACTACGTTTAGGTAATCCGTATCTTCTACTACTGGAGAAAGTTCTACCTCATAATCCTTAAGATCATCGAATTTATCTCCGGCTTTATTCGCTGCTATAATTTCATTTACAGTAGTTAAATCTAATGCTAATGGTGCGCTTCCTGCTATTCCATCATCATAGATGTAATACACCAATCGTTTAAATATATCTGTTTTAAGATGGTATGCTACCCCTTTTTTAGTGTGCAGTTTTATATTAGGAGAAGGGAAGTCTTTTACCGCTTCCATATACATATCTAACTCATAATTAAGACAACACTTCAGTTTCCCGCACTGTCCAGCTAATTTCTGTGGATTTAACGATAACTGCTGATATCTAGCTGCACTGGTAGATACACTTCTGAAATCTGTTAGCCATGTAGAGCAGCATAATTCTCTTCCGCATGAGCCGATTCCTCCTAGTCTAGCAGACTCTTGTCTGGCGCCTATTTGACGCATTTCTATCCTAGTTTTAAACGTGTCAGCCATTTTCCGAATAAGCTCTCTAAAGTCTACTCGATCTTCTGCTGTATAGAAAAATGTAGCTTTCTTCTTATCTCCTTGAAATTCTACATCACTGATTTTCATGCTCAACCCAGCTCCCTTAGCTAAAATTCTTGCCTGGTGCATGGTGTCATTCTCCATTTGACGGGCTTCCTGCCAGATAGTTACATCTTCCTGTGTAGCCTTCCTTACTACTTTTTTAAGCTCAATAGTATCTTGAACTTTTTTCTTTTTCATTTGAACTTTTACAAGTTCTCCTGTAAGAGACACTACGCCTATATCATATCCGGGGGACGATTCTACGGCTATTACTTCTCCGACTTGGAGATCTAAACCGCCAGAAATTCTAAAAAACCCTTTACGTGTTCCTTTGAATCGAACTTCTACTATATCGTATTTTCTTTGGCCTGGTGCTAGTTCTACGTCTGATAACCAGTCGAAAACATCTAGCTTATTACATCCGCTAGTACTACAGTTGCCATTATTTTTACATCCTCCCGGTAAGCCGCCTCCTGAACCACAATTTGAACATCCCATGCTTGCCGATTTTTAAAAATTCAGGCTCTAAACTGCCTGAATAAGGCGAACTATTTCGCCATTTTCTTACCTACAAAAATACACCATTCACCCGCTATTTAATAACCTAGTTATTACTACTTCAGTGTTAAGTAGAAAGGTTTTACTTATTCGGTTTTTTGGTTGATTCAGGTAGGCGTTGCAACGCTGAAAGACCTGTTACTGGAATTATCTCTTAGGGTTAACTAACCTGAAGAGCTGTATAGCCATGTCTAACAGAATGATTTTAGTACTTCCGTTTCTAGAAATGTCTGATTCTGCCTCGGATAAGTGTTCGTACACCTGAACTACATTACTGTGATTAATAAACGGTGCGAACTTAGCTGCGAAGTCATTCTCACTTTCATTGAGCTTTCTCACTTCTGCACCTGCATAATTTCCGATGATACACTGGCGCACTATGTGGAGTGAATAGGTTAAAAACTGCTTTAAGTCTTCTCGACCATAGTTGTGGAGTTTGTCTGCCCAGTTAATGGCGCCTACAATATCTTTTTTATACGCAAAACGCATTAACGAGCTAAAGGTCTCGAGATTACTGGCGTCTGGGTTTTCATTCTTAGCGATATGTACCGCTTGAGAGACGTTCCCGTCTGCTAACCTGGCGGCATCTGCAGCCGACTCGTTGTTTATTCCATAATTAGCCACTAAATAATCTACTATTTCTTCATCCTGAGGGATATTAAGTTTGACTAGCTGCGTTCTACTTAAAATGGTTCCTAAAATGTTCTCGAAATTATTAGTAATGAGTATGATAAGCGTGTTTTTGGGCGGCTCTTCTAACAGCTTCAGCAGCTTATTGGCTGTAGGTGCTTTCATGTATTCTGCTAGCCAAATAACCATGAATTTATATCCACCTTCATAAGATTTTAGACTCAGTTTTTTAGAAATCCTGTCTGATTCTTTAACTGGGATGTTCAATTGCTTTTTCTCCGCGCCTATTTTCTCTTTCCAATCTGTAGGAGAAAAATAAGTGGATACCTTGGCGATGGCACGCCACTCAGCTATAAAATAGTCTGAGTCTACTGCTTTAGTGCTACTTATGATAGGAAAAGCAAAGTGCAAATCTGGATGTGAAAAGCTACTTAGCTTCTTACAGGTATTGCACTCTCCGCATGAATCACCATCGGCTCTATTGGGGCACGCTATGTACTGTATGTAAGCTAATGCAAGCGGTAGAGCACCAGAGCCTTCTTTGGCGAAGAATAGTTGCGCATGACTAATTCTGCCTTTGTCTACCGAATTAACGAGCTTAGAAATTACGCTATGTTGACCTACAGTTTCAGAGAATTTCATGAAGGGTCAAAAATAGGAGTTCTTGTCAAGAGTAACAGAACTATTGATTACGGAAATACAAAGAGCCTATCGGGCTTAAAAAACTGTTTTCAATGACATAATTACATTTCTTCCAGGTGCGCTTAGTCCAGAGGCAAATGCTTTATAGTGCGTATCCAGAATATTCTCTACTGCTAACTGAAGAACTACCGTTTTCGAAATTTTAGTGGAGGTCCTTAGATTGAACGTTTTCCATGCTGGAGTGCCTGTACTTACTGCTTCTATTAGGTTATCTGTAGTTCCTGGCCCATATCTATCCAGCTTTTTTTGAGAAGCGTACATCGTGTAAGCTTCTGCCTTTACCCTGCCTTTCTGATACTCTATACTTACTTTTCCGAATTCTGGAGCTATGTGCGCCATGGCCACGTCATCTGTTAAATCCTGGCCATAGGTGTAATTATAAGTAGCGCTCGCTAACCAGCGTGGGGAAATTAAGTACCTCACCTGGGATGAAAGACCATAAATAGTAGCCTCAGATGCATTCATATTAGTCTGCACGGTGGCAAAATCTCCTTCTATAAAGAACTGATTACTCCCACTAAGAACGGTGTCTCTTCTTACAATGGCATTGGTCAAATAGGTGAAGTATGGCGTGGCTGAAATCTTAAGTTTTTTATCCAAGAGATTTCTTTCTAAAGTGACATCTGCGGAATAGATGTACTCTGATTTTAAATCTGCATTAGGAACCACAACGAAACCATCTTTCTCGAAAATCTTTCCGTAATCATCTACATTAGGACTTTTAAATCCTGTAGCTATTCCTCCAGCTATTTTCCAGTTTTTGGATGGCTTGTGAACTATTCCGGCACTAGCGGTTAACGCTCCATCGTTAATTTTGATGTTACTGTAAGGAAGAGCGTAAAACTCATTATCTAGCACCTTAGAGTTAGCCAAAGTGTGGCTATACCGAACTCCCAGAGTGTAGTCTGTTTTTTTTGAGATTACTTTATTTCTGCTGCCATAAAGCGCGAAGGTGCTATAACGGCTTCCTCCATTTGGGTAACGAGTGATGGCATTATTTTTTTCTCCAGTAATGATGTTTTCTTCGAAGGCATTAGAAACGACATCATTCAGCACAGCCTCTGCGCCATAAAACCAAGTTACAGAGTTCTCTGCCTCCAGGCTAAAATCAGCATTTAGGCTATAGACTTTCACATCTTCTTCATTTGTAAATCTGGCTGTTCTCCCAAACCTTCTGTCCACCCTGTCTTCATCTATGCGCTGGTATGCTGCTGTGATAGTTCCTTCTGTAAAGTATTTCCTATCAGAGAGTTCTAAAGAAGCTGAAGTTAGCGTTCTGCGCTGGGGTCCATAATGCCACTCCGCCCATTTTAGCCCCTCATCTTGAATGTCATTTAGCCTATCGAAACGAGGAATATCTGTGCTGTTACTGTACTGAAAATTAAAATTTAACTGTGCGCGGTTAGATGCCTTATAAATTACTTTTTGGAGTAAATCTAGCTGGCTATAGCCAGTGAATTTCTGTATGTTCTGATTTCCATTTTTGCGGAGAACATCTACACCCTCTTCCTGTGCTAGGTAGAGTGGTATTTTCCCCCAATCCTCGTATCCGTGTCTTCTGTTCCTGCCCATTCTCAAATCTCCGAAATCTGCATGGGTAAATGAAGACAGAAAGCCCCACTTCTTGGTTCCTAGCATCAAATCTACATGAAAGGTTCTTTCTTCACTGGCAGAGGCTGCTCTTCCCATCATGTTTACCTGAGTAATGTTTTCATTAGACTGAGAGAGGATGGGTCTTTTTGTTTTAAAATGAACTGTTCCACCTAAAGCGTCACTTCCGTATAAGACTGATGACGGCCCAAAATAAACCTCTGTTTTCTCCAGCACATTGGCATCTACGGTTATGGCGTTTTGTACATGGCCACTTCTATATATGGCGTTATTCATTCTAACTCCGTCTAATACTAGAAGTACTTTGTTCGCTTCGAATCCTCTCATCTGCGGACTTCCACCGCCTAACTGACTTCTCTGCACACTCACTAACCCCGAGTTTTCTAGTACTGAAGCAGATGTCATCGGGTTTCCAAACTGCATTTGCCTAGCGGTAATTACTTCAATCTGCTGTGCTGGGTCAGATGTGGTTTTAGCTCCTTTAGGGGTTACAAAAGCTGTGTTCAATTGCAATGATGATGGCTTGAGTTTAACGGTAGGATTCTTTTTAGAAATATCCTTTTTTATGACTTCTTTTAGCTGATACCCATTGTAACGCACATATATTTTTATGTCATTTTTAAAGGTGTCTAGCTCGAATACTCCTTCTCTGTTGGTGAAAATGGTTATGCCTGCTTCATTGGAAACCTCTGCTTTCGGTAGAGGTGTTTTATCTTCTGCATCTCTCACCACCACGCTCTGAGCACTGGCCCATGAACTGCTTATTATTATACAGAATACTACTATTAGTCGAATCATTAATTCTTAAAATTCAAATACGGTTTCTAACACTTCTAACGATGAAACTCTCTTTAAGTTAGGCACGTGAATAATAAAATAATCGACTAGCCCGTGTAACAATGTTTTCCTGTCAAAAGAAGAAATCCCTAAAGAGCTGAGTTCATCAAATTTCATTCCTAAAATTTCATCTAAAACAGCCGCTGTGCTTACGTCTATATATGCTCCTGAACAGCCTCCTATATCGGTAAAAGTTCCCGACTCTAATTCAAACTGAAATTTAGCAGAACGTAATTCACCTTTTTTCATCGGATAGAACCCGAAATACTTGGATAACTCTAACATAAACCATAGATGAAAGTTCTTTACGTTAGAGCAAGAGTCTAATAATTGGATGGCACTTTCTAAAAAATCATATAAAACCTCATTGTTATAATTTACCTCAATACTTCTATGAAGCACCTCATTTAAAAAAATAGCTATGGAAGATTTTACAGGATTACTCAGTAGCTCGAACGTAGGCTTGTGCATACTCACTTCATTAATCTGCTGAAGTGATTTATTATCTCTGTCTGTAACCTGTAACTCAAGTATGGACAACGGAAATAAAATAGACCGAGGACTATTTTTTTTCTTAGATAAGCCCCTTAAAAAGTATGCTTTTCTACCGAAGTCTCTGGTAAACACATGCAGCACCGCACTAGAATCTGAATGTTTTATGGTGTGGAGTAGTATCCCTGTAGTAGAATGAATCACAGCTTAACAACCCTAGAAGTAACCGTGTACCCACCTTTTACGGTAAGTTTTAAATAGTAAACTCCCGCTGTTAAATCAGATATGTCTATAGTGGAAACTGTCAAGGCTTGTAACTGCCTTACCCTACTTCCTGTGCTAGATAAAAGAACAATGTTTTCTATTTCCTCACTGGTGTCTATGTTTAGCCTGTCCATGGCAGGATTAGGGTAAATAAGGAAGTCTAAATTCTCAAGGGAAGCCACACTGTTTATGGCACAAAACGACTGAGCTGAATTCGACTCGATTGGAAGGCCAGGAGTTACGTCTTTCCCATCAAACCCCTCAAAATCTGGCAAGTATTTATAGCCTCTGAACAACCACTTGATGTCTCCTGATGGATCATCTCCTTGTTCATAGAATAAATTCAAATTGGTAATTGGAATTTTATATTCCCAAACCACCTCGTCCTGATCTGTAATTTCTAACATAGCGCCTTTAGTACCAGAGCATATAAGCAAGTTGCCGTTAGGCTGCATCTGAGCTCCCGAAACTTTGGGAGACTGTAGTTCTGGTGGCAACTGATACTCGTACGCAGGCGTATCTGGGCCAAAGGTAGTTCCGCTCATCACATAACTTCCTGCCTCATCAAAAAGGGGGTCCAGAATAATGACATTAGAACTCAGTGAGTCTCCTGCCGGAACTCTGTTATTGAACACCATAATTTTACCCTCGTGTCTTAATCCAGCAGGAATCCAATGTGGATTGTGCTGGAAATATAACTTGACGTCATCTTCAGTTCCATTTTCATACGCAGCGGGGTTTCCCCATCTGTACATTAAATCTCCAGCTTCTGTAGCTGTTTCTTCTGATGTTAAGCTGTGGTCTATGATCCAGAATTCGTCAAAATGCGGCACACTCATAATGATTTGATCCAGTTCGGCATTGTAATCTATGGCATTGGCATGAAGCCAATCCGGCTGAGTCAACTGCCTATAGTTCAAATCAATTTTTCCAGGCTCTTCAGACACTACTCCATAGTTAGGAAGTTCATCATCGTGATCTTGTACCAGATGATCCCACACATGCCACTGCCATATCTCAGTAGCAGAATTATTCTCATCTAAATTAGGTTCTATCTCTACTAAATATTCAGACCATACTCCGCTGTCGGTACTTAAATTTTCTGGAGTTCCTCCAGCAGCTAAACCCTGATCATACGTATATGCGTCCCACACTAGAACTAATAAATTTCCATTAGGCAGAAGCTTAAAATCATGGTGCATGCACTCCTCCGTATTGCATCTTTCATAACTCCAAAGTAATTCACCTTCCCAATTAAACAATTCTATTATTCCACCTCTCCCTCTTGCCCCTATAAGTCCATCCCCCGGCAACTTCCCTGCTCTCCATAGGTTTCCTTCTTCTGTTAGAAAGGCTTCATTTCCTGGCGTATACTCACTGTCCCAACTGCTTATAATTTCGCCACAGTTGTTTATTAGATAAGTACTGTTATTGCCTAAAGGCGCCATTAACGTATAGCCTTCTTGAGCTAATTCACTATTATACTGAATCGTCCCTACGGTTTGTGAATTAACTAAAAAAGAAAGTGAGCAAGCAATAATAGTAAAGAAGTGGTGAAATACTTTCATTTGGTCTGGGACTAGTTTGTGTAACAAATTTAAGGATATTAATGGCTTGAAGACAGTTCTAAATACCCTGCTTATTTATTGACCTCCTGCTGAAAATAGTAATACCTAACCACGATAAAAAAACTGTAGGGTTTTAAAAAACCTGTTTTTCCTAGATATAGGAAACAGAGGGAAAGATTAAGCAAGCCACCACTAATTTATATACAAATAATGGTAACTAACCTGTTCGCTTTTAGTTCTACTTCATAAATGCTATATTTGTTAGGAATCTTAAAGGTGAAGACCGTTAAGGTTTTGTGTATGTATTTACACATAGTTTAAAGTTAGGTTAGGCAGGGCAATTCGTTGCCCTGTTCTTTTTTCAGCGTTTTTGGCATCTCGTTTTCTTCGTTGCTAAAAAATCTCCTGACCTTCGCGTACAGATGTACGCTTCTGCCCATGATATTTTTCGCGACTCGAAAATGAGCGCTTAAAACACTGAAAATTAGTCTTCGATTGATGGTTTTATTCGCAGGCTCACTCTTAGTATTCAACTCGCTCTTTTTAACATCATAAATCCTCCCCTATTTTCCACAATTGTGGTTTTCTAACTTAAAGGGTATAGGCCATTGAACTAGGGTTAAGAGTTTTATTATTGTAATCCATATATACTCCTTCTTTATGAAAACAATTGTCTTCCTTTTCACCTTGTTCCTTTCTTCTTTGATGTTTTCGCAATCTTCTGCTGAACAAATATTTAACGAAAACTTAGATGCTGATTACCTTACCATTTGCAACGCCCTAGAGGATTATTTCAAACTAAAACACCCGGGGTTAAATGCTCAGGAATTAAGCTCTGGGGAACATAGAGATGGAGAGTTTGTGAAATATAAAAGATGGCAAAGTTTCTGGAAATCTAGGTTAACTCCTGAGGGAAAACTGGGCGATATTAGTGAATTCAACAGAAAGAAAATCTCTGATACATCTAAGGATTTTAATCTGCTGGAAGATGCTGAATGGACCAATCTTTCTTACACCACCGATTTGGGCGTTCAAATTGGACTAGGAAGAACTACTTCTCTGGCGTTTCACCCTACCGACCCGAACATATTTTATGTAGGTGCTGCTATAGGGGGTGTATGGAAAACTATAAACGGGGGAAGTTCCTATGAACCTTTAGGTGATGAACTTCCATACTTAGCAGTGAGTAGTCTCGTGTTAGATCAATCCAATCCTGAAATTATATATGCAGCTATTAGCGACAATGTATGGTATGGTCCTCCGAGCATAGGGGTTTATAAATCTATAGATGGCGGTGGCTCTTGGAATAACACTTCACTAGAGTTTCAATTCTCGGATAATACTAGAATATACTGGATGACAGCCAAGCCAGATAATCAGAATATCATATTCGTAGGCACATCGGATGGGCTATACAAAACTTCTGATGGATTCGAAACTGTAGAGTTAATAGCCGAAGGAGTTGTATCAGATATTAAATTCAAGCCTGGCTCTTCTGAAGAGGTCTACTTCGTGGGGAATACATCCTCGTTTTTCAAAAGCTCTGATGGCGGGATAACCTTCGAACAAAGCACAAATCAAGTTCCAGGATCAGGAAGAAGAAGACTTATAATTTCGGAGTTAAACCCTGAATTAATTTATGTTTCGGCTAATAACATGTTATTTAAATCTACAGACTCTGGGGCGAACTTCGATGGTGGCACCAATATTAGTTCTGCCGAGGTGGGGAATGGTATCGTATTAATATCTCCGGCTGATGAAGACAAGTTAATAGTAGGTAATTTCAATGTGTGGGCTTCTGAGGATGGTGGTGAATCTTTCGATATGATTTCTGACTGGCTTCCCGGAGACCTTCCTCTGATTCATGTGGATCAGAGAAATGCTTTTATAAACCCTCTATTAAACGATAGAGTTTATTTATGCAATGATGGAGGAGTATATTCTGTGAATGTGAATACCAATGAATTTACCAATCTCTCCAACGGTCTTCAGATTACTCAATATTATGATATAGCTATTTCGCAATCTGACGTGTCTGTAGTATCTGGTGGGTCTCAGGATAATGGGAATGTTTATTCTCAAAATGGTCAATGGTTTCCATCGGCAAATACTGGAGACGGAATGACACAAGCCATAGACCCAAATGACGAAAACTTAAGATATTGGTCTTACCAAAATGGTTCAATTAATAGAACGTTTAATGGGGACGTGCAGAATATATCCAATAATATCCCCTCTGATGAGACAGACAATGCTGAATGGCAAACTCCTTTTATTCTAGACCCAAATGACCCAGAGACGTTAATAGCTGGTTACCAAGAAATATTTAGATCTTCGAACAATGGAGACTCTTGGGAGCAGATTAGTGACAACCTTCCTTTTGTTTCTGCACTTGATCTTTTAGCTGTGGCTCCTTCTAATTCTGAACGAATTTATGCCGTGGAAAATTACGGAGTGAGTACCGGGGATATGTTTGGTTTCGGGCAGTCTTCAAGTAGGTTATTCGTTAAATCTATTACTGATAATGAATGGGAACAACAAATTATTAGTGTTACTGAAACAGTAGAAGATATTACAGTAAACCCTAATGACCACAACCATGTGTTCGTTTCTGTGGGCGGATATACGGATGGACACAAAGTTTTTCAATCCTTCGATGCTGGTGAAAACTGGGAAAATATTTCTGTCGACTTACCGAATGTTCCTGCTTCGGCTATCGTTTTTTATGAGGCAGAAAACAATGTCCTTTTCGTAGGAACTGACGCTGGCGTGTTCTACTCATATACTCATGACATTTCGTGGAATGAGGTGGGAGAAATTCCTCATACGTTCATCACTGATTTAGAAATTCAACTAGAAGAAAAACTTCTTAGAGTAGGAACCCATGGGCGTGGAATTTTCGAAACGAGTATAAACACGAATTTCACTTCTTTAGAAGCCGTAGAGTCAGGAAAAGAAAACTGTATTACCCTATTCCCTAATCCTGTAAAAGAAAGCTTTACCATAAGCTGTTTCCCTGAAAATGGACAACTGATAATCTATTCTTTGGAGGGGAAAAAGCTTGGTGTTTATGACACTGAAACTATCGACTGTAAGATACTTTCTGCTGGCACTTATATAGCCAATGTTTATGACGGAAAAGGAAATTTAGAGGAAAGTATTCGTTTTGTAAGAGAAAGTAAATAGAGCAGCGTTATTTCCTCTGTGCCTTTAAAACCTTTTTCTCCAGGCGGTTCATACGCGTTTTATTCTTTCCATCTACTCGGGAGGCTACTGCCCATATGGCTACTGGAATCCATCCTATAAGAGTGATTTGTAAAATTAGACAGATTATGCCGGTTAAGATTTTCCCTCTTAAGAAGAAAGAAAGCCAAGGCAGTAAGACAGCTATAAGTATCATTTGTTGAAATTAACAGAAAACTCCTGGTAGAGCTCTATCACAGAGGGTTCTTTAGAAAATCTTGGCTTTTATTCTAGATTCTATTCCTGGTATTCCCTGGAGACCTCCTGTGTGAATTAATAGCGCATTCCCGTCATTGGAAACTCGACCTATTTTCATGTCCCTTACGAGAGCTCCGAGTGCTTTTCCAGTGTAAATAGGCTCTAACTTTATACCCGTCTGACCATAAAATTCCTGAATCATGTGTATGAGCTCTGGAGTAGTTTTGGCATACCCTCCGTGGTGAGCATCGGTGATTAGGTTTAATCTTTTTAGTACCTCAGCAGTAATTTCATCACTTACAGTGGACCAATAAATCTGAGATTTGATATCCTCTCTAAGAAATTCTCCTCCTTTTAAAGCACTTATTACATTCACTTTGTTTTTCCCTCCTAGCAGCACTCCTGCGGCTGTGGCTCCTGTGCCTGCCGCCATGTATACTTCTGAAGTTTCAGCTGGAAATAAAGGTGGGATTTCCATACAACCTTGAACGCCTAAAAAATTAGACCCTCCTTCTGGAATTATTTGGACACTGCCAAATTCATCTCTGAGCCATGCTTTAAAGTAGTCTTCGTTTTTTTCTTTGTACTCCTCTCTAGTAATAAAATGGAGTTCCATGCCACATTTCCTGGCATGTTCTAGCGTGTCTGAATAATGCGTAGGCTCTTCTCCCCTTATAATTCCTATGGACCTTAACCCTAATTTTTTGCAGGTAGACGCTGTGGCGTAGATGTGATTACTCCAAGCTCCTCCGAAGGTTAAGACGGCATTAGCTTGGCGTTGCAACGCTGAAAAGATGTTATACTTAAGTTTAAAAAACTTGTTCCCACTAGCGTCATCACTGACCTCATCTAAGCGATTAATGGTGAAATTATAATCCGTCCCTTCCCAGTAGAATTCTACTTTCTGGTTCTGAATATTGGAGAATGTGAATAGCTCCTCGGCTTGTTGTTGACTGTTCATACCAATTAAATTTTAAAATGTCGCATTAAAAAAGCAGTTGCTTTTTGAAATTTCAACGCTATGAATTTCATTGATAGCCCTAGCTACCAATGGAGTGATTAAGGAAGAAAGTTTAAAAATGAACAATTTTTCAAGAGCCATTTTGATGTTTAATTGGTATCGTTAAATTTGGTGCAAAATTAAGCCAAGCAGATGTCAGAAGAGGGAAGTTTCGGGAAATTTAATCAGCTAGACCCTGATGACTTTTATTACAGTGAAGAAGGATTCATCGTTTTCACCGAAAAGTACCATCTAAAACGAGGGCACTGCTGTAAAAGTGGATGCAAACACTGCCCTTATGGCTATGATAAGAAGACGGGGAAGTTTAAGAAATAAAAAGGGCGCTATAAATGTGTCATTATGTTCATAGTGAAAAGATTAATGAGCTTATCTCTCTGAATATGTGCCAACTTATGGTCAATACAATACTCGATGGATTAAACAAACTAACCTCTTTAATAATTAAACTTCACCCCTACAGCAGGCATTATCGTCAGAGAATTACTCTTCAAATTAGTGAAGGAGTTGTCTCCATGAGATTGAATTCCCACAGTGCATAAGGCGTTTACCATTAGCTTTTCTGAGAGTTTATATCCTATAGATGGAGTCGCTCTTAAGCTTAAGAAATTCGAGTAACGCTTGTTCCTTTGAGAGTAATCTACCACCGTTATCTCGTCTTTTAGCAGGCGTCCTTCCTGGCCAAACACCACTGAGTAACTCGCACCTAATCCCAGACCAAACCGGAGAGTTTCTGTGTCTTTAAACAACTCGAATTCCACAGGGATACTCAGGGAAGACAGCTTATTATAATGCCTGATAGTTCTAATGTTAATGGCTGGAGAAAGCTCCTGACTGCTCGGAGTTTCAAATACGAGTGTGTCTGAAACCAGTACTTTATCGAATCTATCGTTCCACTGCGCATATTCCAGACCTATGTTCAAGTTCCAGTTATTCCCTTTAGAGATTCTATAGGAAACTCCAAGTCTACCGCCTAATTCTACAGAGATACTCGTGTCTAAACTATCTGCCAACCCTGAAACTGCACTTGAGTTTTCAAACTTGTTCTGAACAGTTACCAGTCCTGCGTATATGTTCAACGGAATCCCCTTTTTTACTTTTGGAGAGATGGCTGGTTCAAAAACACGATTGATGTATGGCTTTCTAGGGAAGTCTCCTTTTCTAGAAGTTATGCGTTGCAATGTGTAATTCGCTATTTCCTCTGAAGAATCTTTACCTGTCAGTAATTCATTAGTAGACCCTAAGGATTCATAAACGAACGAATCATTATTCCCTTCTGAAATCTCCTCGATCTCACCAAGATTTGGATTTACTTCCTCATTATTAGCTACTGGAATTAAAATTGTCTTCTGGAGCTCTATTGGATTTGTTTCGATTCTGTCTTCCGCTAACCTGGTTGGGTTCTGTGTGTTTGTTGTCGTAGAGTTGAGGGAGTTAATTTCTTTATTTACAGGTGTTATTATATCGTTTTCTTTAGTGCAGTTTATTGTGTTTTGCACCGCTGAGACTGCTCTCACCTCTACTTCCTCGCTTTTATTAAACGATAATTCAGTTTCCTCATCATCCTCCAGAACCGAAAAGTAATTCGACTGAATTCCTTCATTCTCTCCTCTCGGTGAATAAGCTACTTCGAGGTTTTCTGAGGTGAGTAATGCAGACCAAACAAGCCCTCCGACTACTGCCGCTCCTAAGAACCACAGCAGGATAAATCTCTTTTTCTTTTCAGGTACAGCAGCAGGATTAGACGCTTGAGCAATGGCGCTCCATAGAGTTTCACTCTCTATTCCAGCCATGGACGAATCCTTAGCTAGCCTATTTTTTATTTCTTGTTCGAACTTATCCATTTCTTAACTGATTGAAAATCTATAATCTCCTAAGATTGCATTTAAACTTTTAGGTTTTTCTTGAAGCCAAGTTCTGGCTCTGGCCAATCTTTTTCTGCTTAAACTAACTTTAATCTTTAGCATTCCTGCTATCTCTTCATGAGTGAACCCGTCTATTATAAAGAGGTTAAACACTTCATAATACTTGGGGGGCATGGTCCTTAAAAACCGTGTAAGCTCCTCATTGCTCAGTTGGTCTATTACTTCTGGACTTACCTCTGGCTGAGTTGTCTCAGATTCTATTTGGGTATAAAACCCCGCTTTACTACTTCGGTTATGTCTCAGACTCAGGTTAATGGCTATTCTGCTGGCCCATGAATGAAACTCTCCCTTCTGCTCATCATACTGCTCTATATTATTAAAGAGGAGAATGAATGTTTCTTGAAGAATGTCTTGTCTATGAGAAGTGTCTGTTAAATACCTCCCGCACAAAGCATTCAAGTATGGAAGTAAAAGGTCATAAAGCTCCCGTTGAGCAGTGTTTTCTCCTCGTAGGCATCCTTCTATACATTCTTTCTTTACCTCCATATTTCCATTAAACTAAGAGAGCCTTTTTCAAAACTCCCTTAGTTATTTAATAGCATAATGTATTATGAACACTTATTAATCACAGTCTGAACCTATTCTATAAAGACTGTAGCCTGGCGTTACAAAGTTTACTTGATTCCCGTCACATTCAAATGTAAGGGGAGTAACTAATTCATTACCAAAATTCAAACCAACAGTTAATACCCCATCTTCAAACGTGTAGTTTTCAGTTCCCGGAATTGCATCTGAAATTTCCAATGAATTCCAATATGCTTCGTCACATTCAGCATTGCCACAATAATATGTATACCTTACCCCATTGCTGAACTCATACATTGTATTTGCCCCTTCTATAGTTGGTCCAGGTGACCATAACCATCTGCCCTCAATAGTATAATCTTGAAGTGAGTTTTCTAAACATTCACAGTTCTCACTGATAAATCCTTGTTGATCATTAGCAGTCCAACACTCATCACCTACATAACCAGAAGGATAATTGGCATTACCTCCAATTAATTCAGAACAGAAGTTTTCATTCTCTACACAATCACAATCAGCATTCAGGGTTCCCCATCCATTCTGACATGAGTCTCCTATGTTAGCTTGAAGATTCTCACAGTCAAATTCTATTGTGTTAGACTCTAAACAATCACAGTCAACAGAGACAGTTCCCTGGTATACCGATCCACCTTGATATATATAACAAACATCTCCTATATTCCCCAAATCAGGACAGTCAAAGTTTGGGTCGTCAATACAATCACAATCGTCTCCTATAATTCCAACTAGATTTGCACCAGGGGCTTCACATGGCGACCCATAATTTCCATCGCTAAATCCCTCGAAGTAAAACTCAGGACAATCAGGTTCCAATGAATTAGACTCTACACACTCGCAGTTTTGGTTTAAGACTCCAGAAAAACCTTCTCCTTTACATACATCTCCATAGTTTAATGATAGGTCTTCACAGTCAAATTCATTTCCGTTAGAACCGTTAACTGTTGTGTTAGTGTCATCTAAATTCTCTTTATCACATGATGCTAAAAAGAGGAGAGCACTGCAGCATATAAGGGCAATACTACTTCTTACTATATTTTTCATTTTCTATTATTTTATTGATTTAAAGACTTGATAAAATTAAAGCGCTATACCTCTATTATCCTTTTTAAATCAATAACGTGACAATGGAATTAAAATAATCACCTAATACCTTGAATAACAGTCGGTTTTATTTTACAAATCTTTAAAAACATTAAGCCTTCACAACTTCAACTACTCGAAAAGACAGTCACTTTTTCCGTTAAATTTAACTGATTCAATTAGTACGGCAGCACTAGGAGTAAATGTTTTTCAGCTTACCTTCGCCCTTATGCGTGCTTATTATCTCACTAAGAAAGGAACCTCTGAAGAATCTATAGAACTCAGAGAGGTAGAAAAACCAACAGTTAAAGACGGAGAGGTTCTGGTGAAAACCACTCACTTCGGATTAAACTTTGCCGATGTAATTATGCGTCAGGGACTGTATAGAGAAGCACCTGCCTTTCCATTTATTCCAGGCTATGATGCGTGTGGAATAGTGGAAGAAGTAGGACCTAATGCAGACCCTTCACTTCTGGGGAAACGAGTAGTTCTGATGTGTAAATTCGGAGGATATGCGGAGTATATCAGTACGTCTGTTCTAGGAGTAGCAGCACTTCCAGATTCTTTAGATTCTGCCACTGCCACAGCACTGGGAACTCAGTATTTAACCGCCTGGTACATGGCGGTGCAACAGCAAAATATTTTCCCTAATGACAAGGTGCTCATTCACGCTGCAGCTGGAGGAGTAGGAACCGCATTGGTTCAGTTGTGTAAATGGAAAGGAGCTGAAGTTTATGCTACCGCAGGAAGCGCAGAGAAGATTCGTTCTCTAGAAGCCGCTGGAGTTAAAAAAGCAATCAATTATAAAGAGCAGGATTACTTTTCTGTGCTAAGAAAAGAACTAGGAAATGAGCGGCTTCAAGTAGCGTTTAACGCGATAGCTGGTTCTACCTTTAAAAAAGACCTGAGGCTACTAGGCTCAGGAGGAAACTTCCACATGTTCGGAGCTGCAGAGCGTTCTGGGCAGAAAGGTGGAATGTGGAGCACATTGGGATTGCTGCGCAAAATGGGACTAATCCTTCCTCTTATACTTATGGGAAAATCCAGAGGAATCATAGGAACCAATATGCTGAAAATAGCTCAGCATAGACCAGAGGTATTGCAACGCGGAATGCAACATTTACTAGAGCTTCATAGCCAAGGCCACATAAAACCAGTGATAGGAAGAGTATTCAAACACACCGAACTAAAAGAAGCCCACAACCTACTCGAACAACGAAAATCGAAAGGAAAGTTTGTAGTGGAGTGGGGGGGGTAATTATTAATGGTTAAGGATTAATTATTAATGCTCGATTCTAATACTAGGTTTAATTGACAATGGATAATTGACAGTTGACAATGCTTGATTCTAATCTTTCTTAATTATTAATGGTTAAGGATGAATTGTTAATGAGGGATGCTAACACCAATTTAGTCGAAAGTCACAGCTTTGCTGTTTTAGTCGAAAATCGAGAGTCTTTTTTTAATTATTAATGCTGGATGCTAATCGTTCTTGATTATTAAGGATGAATTATTAACGCTCTATTCTAACACCAGCTTAATCGAAAGTCACAGCTTTGCTGTTTTAGTCAAAAGTCGACAGTCCTTTTTTAATTATTAATGCTGGATGCCAATACTGGGGTTAATTCTGGATGCTAATCGTCCTTAATGCTAATACTGGGGTTAATTGACACTTCGGCTAACGCTCAGTGCAAGCTCTTGACAATGCTGGGGTCTATTCGTTTTGAACTAATAATTCACCATTTATAATTAATAATTAAAAACGACTTTCGACTAAACTAGTATTAGAATCGAGCATTAAAAACTGGTATTAGAATCCCGAAACTAAAAACCCTACCTTTGCGGCTACTTTCAGAAAAATTTTATGAAAAAACCGTTAAAAAAGGATTTTAAACCGAGAGGCACAAAATCTACTGGTCGAAAGGGGCCAGGCAAGAAAACATTCTCTAGAGCAGAAGCACCCGCTTCTCTTACCCGAAAAATTTCTCAAGACTATCCAGCAGCTAAAAAAATGGTAAAAACTCCCGTGGGAGATGAACCTATTAGGCTAAATAAATATCTATCTATGTGCGGAGTAGCATCTAGAAGAGAGGCTGATGAACTTATAAAAATAGGTTTAGTAGAGATCAATAATGTGGTAGTTACAGAAATGGGCTTCAAAGTAAAGCCAGGAGACAAAGTAAAATATGACGGTGCGCAGCTTAGCATAGAAAGAATGCGCTACTTCTTATTAAACAAGCCTAAGAATATTCTCAGTACTGTAGATGATACCAAAGGTAGAAGAACAGTAATGAACGTAATAAAAGGGGTGTGCAAAGAAGCTATATATCCTGTAGGTAAATTAGATAGAATGACTACAGGTCTTCTTCTGTTTACCAATGATGGAGATATGGCCAAAAGACTCATCCACCCTAAAAATGGAGTTTCTAGACTCTATGAAGTTCACACTAGAGAGAAAGTAAAGTCTCCGCACCTGGATGAAATCAGACAGGGAGTTATGATCGGTGATGGAATGATGAGAGCAGACGAGGTGGCTTACGTAGGAGATGGAACTGACCCGCATAAAATTGGAATTAGAATCTCAAGCTCACGTAATAAATCGGTAACCAAACTGTTCGAACATTTCGGTTATACTATTGCTAAAATGGACAGAGTGATGTACGCAGGATTGTCTAAAAAGAACCTTTCAAGAGGAGATTTCAGAGAGTTAACTCAAACTGAGGTTAATTTCTTGAAAATGATTCGATAACCGTTACCTGAAACTCGTACCGTATTTTTAGCACCCCATTTTATAAAGGAAATTGAGTAAAAACCTAGTCATCATACCCACTTACAACGAAAAGGAGAATATAGAATCTATTCTTCAAGTTGTTATGGATTTAAAAACAAGCTTCGATGTGCTGGTGGTAGACGATGGTTCTCCAGATGGCACGGCTGGCTTGGTTAAAGCGTTGCAACAACGTTTTCCTCAGATTCACATCTTAGAACGCAGTGGAAAACTAGGTTTAGGAACAGCTTACATCGCTGGTTTCAAGTGGGCTCTGGAAAGAGGTTACGATTACATCTTCGAGATGGATGCGGATTTCTCTCACAAGCCTGCAGACCTAGAAAGACTTCTGGAAGCCTGTGTAAATGGTGCCGACATGAGTATAGGCTCTAGGTATGTGCCAGGTGGTGATGTGAAAAACTGGACGCTAGACAGAATTATCCTTAGTAAAGGAGCTGCTATCTATGTAAACTCAGTACTGTGGTTAGGAGTAAAAGACTGTACAGCAGGATTTGTCTGCTATCATAAAAGTGTGTTACAGGCTATAGCTTTAGATGAAATTAGATTCATAGGCTATGCTTTTCAGATAGAGATGAAATACACCGCCCAAAAACTCGGTTTTAAACTAGCCGAGGTTCCTATAGCCTTCGAAGATAGAAAGCTAGGAACATCCAAAATGAGCATGGGAATTTTTAATGAAGCCTTCACTGGAGTGTGGAAAATGAGATTCGGAAAACTCGCTCGAAAAAAATAAAACATGTCTAAGTATTTAATCAAAAATGGAACAGTAGTTAACGAAGGAACTCGTCAAGCTGCTGACATTCTCGTAGAAAATGAATTCATTTCTAAAATAGCTCCTGCGGGAACTATAGAAGCAGATGCTCATACAGAGGTGATAGATGCCACAGGAAAATTAGTCATCCCAGGGATGATAGATGACCAAGTTCACTTCCGTGAGCCAGGTTTAACGCATAAAGCAGAAATAGCTACAGAATCTGCAGCTGCTGTAGCGGGAGGAATTACCACGTACATGGAAATGCCCAATACGGTTCCTCAGGCGTTGACCCAAGAACTATTGCAACGCAAATAT
>Ga0208903_1000120_pt1 | contig 78786 bp, 98 predicted proteins | sample AntAceMetag02UKJ_FD_184769 | JGI IMG/M metagenome (GOLD analysis project Ga0208903, IMG submission 184769) | Saline lake microbial communities from Ace Lake, Antarctica - Antarctic Ace Lake Metagenome 02UKJ (SPAdes) (version 2) | ecosystem: Environmental > Aquatic > Non-marine Saline and...
ATAGTTTTTTACAACTTCTATGTCATCATTATAATACTGTAAAACTTGATTTATGAGTCTTCTTATTTTTGCTTCACCATTATTTGCTTTTGTAATGTCTTGGTCTTTTAATATATCAGTAATATTAGATTCCATCTCATCTATATTTGACTTATCTATTAAACCTTTATCAATATTATATTGTACAATATCTTTTGTAGATTGAGCAACTTGTTCATCACCTCTACCTCTTTTAACATATTCAAGGTTAGCGTTTTCATTTGACTGCCAAGTTTTAGCATTTTGAAATGTATCGAACTCTACAACTGCAACAAATAAATCTCCATTTTTACTATCATAAAAAGCTTGGAAAGTATGTTCACCTGTAAGTAAAACTAACTTACCGCTTTTAGTTATTATTACCGTAGGTGATATATAATTACCTTCTCTCCACAAACCGCTTTCAATTAAAGAAACTAAATCTTGTTTATGTTGATTATCAACTGCTCTTATATTTGAAAGTTTATGTCCACTTATTTTAGTAAGTAACATTAATAAAGGTATTCTATAAAAACCAACAAACGTCATACCTTTAACAGCTTTAGTTTTGAATTTTGGTCTTACTTGACCAATGTCAGCAACTTTAAATTTTTTTATTTCATTATAAACTTTTTTAATTATATTTTTTGTTTCAAACATACTATTATTATACATTAAAATTGGTTAAAAGTAAATGGTCTGTATTGTCACAGGTAATACCTTGTAAAACGTGGGTGGCCACTACACCACCCACAAGGACTACACTATGATTGATAGATTTAGTATCCAGATGAATCCTCATCTTTATCCGACTCACTATCATTGTCTTTCATTTGTTCAGCTATATCAGATTTCTTCTGGTCGTCCATAATGCTTTCAGCATTGGCACCAGCGTCAACCTTTGTATATAACTCTACAAAAGAATTTTTTGTATCATCATCAAATCTATTAGTACACATTTGAATCGCCTTCATCTTATTATCAAAGATACCAAACGCTTGTGTGATATGTACCAGTCTTCTAGTTGAGATAATCTCATCAACACCACCATCAAAATAAGTTTTTCTGATTACATCTGCCCAAGTAGTCAACTTATCAACAAACTGATCGTCTGTCTTACCAGCGGCTTTTAAAGTGTTGGTTAGTATCTTTTTTTCAATCTTCATTGTTGGATAAGATTGTTCAAAGGTAATTGGAAATCTTTCCAAAAACGCTTCGTTTAAAACATTAGTACCGATAAACTTACCGTCTTCGGAACCTTGACCTTTTGTATTCGCAGTAGCGATAACATTAAAGCCATCTTTTGGTTTAACGAATTTGTTAATCTTTTTAACAAAGACACCTGAACCCTCAAGGATAGGTTGTAAACACATAATCTTATTACTTGCCAAGTCAACCTCATCAAGTAAAAGAATAGCACCTCTTTCCATCGCCTCAATTACAGGACCATTCTGCCATACAGTCTGACCATCTTTTAATCTATAACCACCAAGTAGATCATCTTCATCTGTCTCAATAGTAATATTAACTCTGATCAATTCTTTTTTCAACTCGGCACACGCTTGGGTTACACCCATAGTTTTACCATTACCTGAAAGACCTGTAATAAACACAGGATAGAATTGGTTTGATTTAATAATTTGTTTTACGTCTGGATAGTTACCAAAACTTACAAAGATTGGATCTTTTTTTGGAACAATATCACCAACTAAACTTGAAACAACATAAGCGGCTTCTGTCTTCGTAGCTTCAACAGGCGCCTCCATTAACTGTTCGTTCTCGGTAGTTTTACCTTCAAGTGGTAACTTGTAAGTACCTCTGTCAACTTTGTACTTATCTGTCTTTAACCACGATGGGTTTTTTAATTTCTTTTTTGATACTAGAGAATTGATCTCAGCTCTAGTAAGAGTATCTGACTTGTAGTGTTTATACAAAACGGATACTTGTTCTTTTTGACTAGTGTTTAAGTCTATCATAGTGTTGTACTCCTTTTTTTTCATAGTTTATACATTAATTATATCAGGATTAGTTTTAATTGTCAACCCATTAAATTGCGTTGATATGTCTATCTTATTCATTACGCAACCTCCTGAATAAATTGATTTAACAATATTCTACTAACGATTCGCCCTTTCATTGACTTTTTAAACAACTTGGCGATACCACCGGCTTTCATATCATCTTTAATAGAATCTAAATTAGTATTCTCAATATTCATTTTTTTACCATTCAATAAAAAGTATTTACTATATCCTTGTTTGTTTACTTGCGCAAACTTGTTTTTAGATATATTACTTTGTATAATTTTTCTTAACTTTTCTTTATGGTTATAATCTCTATAATTGTTTACATACTCGTCCATATCCCATGCTCTTATTTTTTTAGTCACAAAGAAACCAATAGTTTTAACATTATGTTGTTTTCTTAATATGTCTAATAATAATGAAGTGTACTCATCACTTCTATAATTAGGTTTCTCTTTATTTGAATATGCTTTTTTACCAACCTTAATAATTGGAGTAGAACCATGACCATTGTAAGTTTTACCATCATCAGTCATTGTATTACCGAAACACCAGTTAGCGCCTCCGTCTGTAAGAGTAATCACTGACATTTTTTCAATATTGTTTTTACTTTTAAATATTGGTATCATTTGATTTAACGCAATCAAAGCTTGATTTAATGGAGTAGACCCTAAATAAAATTCTGTTGGGCAACCAAAGTTATCACCTTTATATCCTGGAACAACTCCAGAGTGATTAAATCTACCATGATACGATAGTGCCATTGACCAAATATACATTAAAGACTCATCTAATTTTGTTTTCTTCATACCGTTTTTAGCAATACAAACTAAATGACATTTTTCCATAACTACATTACCATATTTGTAAGTAAAAACTTCTTCACCTATACTTTTTTGAGTTTGGCTCCAAGTTGAACCACCAACTTCACTTGTAAAGAAATAAACTTCATAAGGTATATTTACTTTTTGACAAAACCAAACTAAATTCATTAGTTGTTCTGTAGTCTGTTTAATAGTATCACACATTGAACCTGACCAATCTAACAACATAATCATACCATGATTTTTAGCGTCAGGTATAATAGTTAATCTTTTGAATATATCATCACTAAATTTGTAATCTTTTAATTTTAGAGGATCAATAGTACCTGTCTTAGCTGTACTACTTCTCTTATACGCAGTTGCTGCTTTTTTCATTTCAAACTCTTTAACAAGATACATTACTGTTTTCTTATTATCACTTTTGAATTTTTTGTAAGCTGGTTTCAACCATTCGTAATATTCTTTGTCACCTTGATATTTGTTAATATGTTCTTTAATATGTACTCTCATCTTACTTAAAAATGTATCATTAGAAACTATCATTTTATTCAATTTACATTTTGGTAAAGTATAGTATGAATAACTTTTTTCTTCATCATGTAAACTAGCCATCTTATCTTTCATAAATTCATCAGTAATTGAAACTAATGCATCTGGCGCAACACCTTCACCACCACCTTCTTTAGCTTCAGCGTTAGTAATAGTTTGCTCACTACCATCTTTTTTATCTTCACCATTATCTTCAGCTTCTGGACCTTTACCATTCTCACTAGACTCTTCACTTTCAGATTTGTCTTCATTCTCGTTAAGGTCGTAATTCTCAGCAATTGGGTGATCGTCAAAATCAGGTAATTTCTTTAATTTCTCAACTTCTTTTTTTTGCCAATTCAATAATAGTTTAGCAAGATCAACAACATCATCAAAAGTTTTCAATGCGTCAACCTTACTTAACCATTTTGTATCAACAGTGGAGAAAGAAATCGGTAATCTTTTTGAAGACTTATAAAACAAGTTAATTTTATCAATCAACATTAATTCTTTGTTTAGGTCTTTACCATTAGTACCAAAGAAATTTTGTTTTTCTAATAAGTCAAAACCGTTTAAGTAATTCTTAACAACACCTGGGTATTGTTTTTGTATAATTTTATCTATTCTACAATCTTCTAATACATTTACATATGATCTTAAAGAGTCATCTTCTATCTTTGCCCAACCGTCTGTTGGAGTATGTAAAGCGTGAGCGCATTCGTGTGCGATTAACATATCGTACACATCACCTTTTTGATTTTTGAAAATTGGTAGTGTTAAAACTCTATGTTTCGTATCAAACGAAGCGGTTTTAACTTTATTATGTTGTATTTCAATATTCTCGGTAGCGATTAACTTTGCGAGTATTGATTTTGTATCTAAATTAATTGTTTGTGTGTCCATGTAGCTAATACTATCAGGATTAACTTTAAAGTCAACCCTTTAAATTGCTAATGTTTATGTAGGTTATTTGATGTAAATGTTCTTACTTTGTTCTTTTTAACACTTTTTCGTATATATTAGACGCTAGATTCTTCATCATTAGAGGTGCAACCATACGACCGATTCTCTCAGCCTTCTGGTCAAACTTACCTTGTAAGTTATAATCATCTGGTAAACCCATAATTCTTATTAACTCTTTAATAGTAAACTTTCTATTCTTATTATAATGAAATACACCAGATACACTCATCTGTTGTCCTCTTTGTGTTAGTGTGGGACAAGGTAAGTTCTCAGCAGGTCTTATCATATTAAACATTGATTTCTTATAGTTTATATCTACAAAATGATATTCTTTGTCAGTATCCCATTCATAGTGTTTAACATCTGTATTCATTAATTGATCTATTGTAGTATTACTATTTGATACTACTGGCTTCGCATTTTTCTCTTTGAAACCCATCGCTTTGTATTCTTCCCATTTATCTTTGGGTATAATTCGTATTGAGTTCTCACTTGGTTTAAGATGTTTCTTTGGACCAAAAGGTAATATCTCTACCCACTTCTTTTGAAAGCCACCTTGTACATAATCGTATAATTCTTTTTCTTCTTCTTCATTGTTCTGTACATCTTCAATAGATTCTTTTAGTGATATTTGTTTAGGATATGGTTGTGGATATAGTTCATTTTCCATAGTCATAAAGTTTAATCCAGCCTCTTCCATTATATCGTTTCTTACAGCAATAAAGAAACATCTTTGTCTTCCTTGTGGAGTACCATAGTCTGCGGCATTTAATACTTTACCTACAGCTTCATAACCTAATTTACCAAATTCGTTTATAATTCTATTAAAATATTCTTTCGCTTCTCCCATTGTAATACCAGCAACATTTTCACCAATTACTACTTTAGGCATTATCTCTCCAGCAATTCTTGTAAATTCAAAGAATAAATCTTCTATGTTTTCTACTTGTTTTCCGTCTGAATATGTCTTGGTTTGATCCCAACCCTTTTCTCTTTTACCAGCAACACTAAACGCTGAACATGGAGGAGAACCATCAAGTATATCTAATTCACCTTTCTTAATACCTGCCGCTTTTAAAAAATCTTCACCAGTAAGTTTCTTTATATCATCTGGTAATATTGGGGTATTTGGATAATTTGATTTATAAGTTTCTTGTGCTGATTCAACAAATTCATTTACACATAATATCTTACCACCTGCTAATCTATAACCTGTTGAAGACCCACCACCACCAGCAAAAGTAGAGATAACATTAAATAGTTCTTTATTAGAGTTATCAATAACTTCTTTTAAGTAGTATGGTTTAAACATAATGTAATATTATCAGGTTTGTTTCAATTTGTCAATGTTGTAATTATGGTAAGTATCTATTGTCTTTTTTACTCTCGGCACGCATTTTTGTGACCCTATCCATCTCTTTTTCTGCTTTCTTATAAGCACGCTTTAGTTTAAATTTAGATGCGTGTTCAGTAAAGTTTCTTCCTAGTATATGATCGTATTCATGTTGAAATATACGACTAAACATTCCATCAAAAGTACCTTCTTGTAAATCACCTTTCTCGTCTTCGTATTTGACTGTGATTTTTCTAGGTCTTGTTATTGATAAAAATACAAATGGGAAAGTTAAACAACCTTCTTGCATAACTACAGTTTCTTCACTAGAGTTAATTATGATAGGGTTAAAACAAGCTATCTTTAAACCATTTTCTAAAGTAAGATGATCTCCTAATACAAACATATTGAAAGGTAAACCAACTTGATTAGAAGTTAAACCTATTCCACCATATTTTTTCATAGCAGCAAACATAGATTCAGTTAATTCTTTTCTATCTTTAAAGCCTTCTTCTTTTAACACATCATCAGTAAATGGTGCTAGTGCTGTTTGTACTCTCGGGTCTGATGGTGGTATTAATTTTAGTTCTTTCATATTATATCCTATTTAGTTGCCATTGATATTCCAAGTCTTGGTGTTAAGGGTATTACATTGTGATAAGTTCCAGCAGGAACAGTAATCAAGTCACCCGGTTTTAATATATGTTGTTCTCTTTGATCTATAATCCATAATGTTTGTCCTTGACATTGCCAATATATAACTTCCATAGTATCTACATGATTGCCAAATGTTCCTGTACTACTTGCTAAGTTCATATACATATGCGCATACTTTTGTTCTAATTGTTCCAATACTTTCATAACTGATGGCATTAGATGAGCACTAAACGAAACATAAAATCCTGGTTCTTTCATTTTTAGTTCTAGTTTATTATTGATAGTATGATCTAAATTATCTATTGCTTCTGCCCAAGTTGAAGTATTTAAATTAAATTCTGTTTTAACAGATACATTAGACATATTGTAGCTCCGTAAAATTATGTTCTTTCTTAAACTTAATTATGTTTGTAAATTTATCAAATAGTATATCGCCTTTGTGTGATATGATAAAGATATTTTCTTTGTCTAATTTCTTAACTATCTTAAAGAAGTCATCTGTACCTTGTCCATCTAACGAGCTATCAAATATTTCATCAAGTACCATTAAGTTTGTATTGGCACTGTTCTTCATCTTCGCAATAGCACGCCAAGTAAATACAAGAGCTAAATCTATTCTCATTTTTTCACCCTCGCTAAAGCTATTATAATCAAAAACATCTCTGTGTCTGCTCTTAACAGTTTCATTAAATTCTTCATCTAAATGAAAGTTAACAAAGAAGTCCATAGATTGTAAATGTTGATTAATTAATTGATTCATAATGGGTAGATACTTCTTAATGATTTTAGCTTTAGCACCTTTGTCACCAAGTATCTCTCTTATAACATCAAGGTATTTCTTCTCTTCAGTAATTCTAGTTAATTCAATTTTTGTTTGTTCTAATTGATTTTTAAGTTCTACTAGTTGACCTTCAACATCTTTACTGTCTTCATCTTTACCCTCTAACAATAATATTTCATTATGTAAACTATCACTAAATTTCTTTATCTCATCTATTGAAGTATTAAGTTTTGACATTTCTATATTAATATCATACATCTTATTTGATACTTTGTTTAAATCAGTAATTTGATTTTCTACTTTAGCTAGTTCTGATACTAAATCTTTCATACCATCATTCAAAGTGACTATCTTTTTCTTTTCATAATCAATCTTACTATCTTTAAACTTATCTTCTATTTGCTGTGTACAAGTTGGACAATTATCATTTTCTTCAAAAAATTGTAAATTCTTTTCGTGTGTTTGTAAGTTTTGTTCTATCTTTGTTTCTAATTTTTCTAATTGTTTTTGTTTAGTTTCAATCTTGTTCTTATCTTTAATAGTATCTTCTAACTGCTTATAATCATTATCTAACTTTTGTATTTTTCTTAAATACTGTTCTTTAGCATCTGTATTTTTTTGTAGTTTACTTCTCTTAATATCAATGTCGCTTGTACTTCTATTCTTTAATTCATCAAAATGTTTTGTTTCTATTTCATATTTTGATTCTATTAAATCACATTGGTGTCTAGCTTCTGTAATTTGTTTAGATAAATCGGTTTGTTGATTTCTTGTTAATATATCCATATGAGATAAAACTCTTATGTCTAATATTTCTTCTACAACCTCTCGTCTATGTCTTGGTCTCATCTGCATAAATGGTTGATAAGAAGAAGAACCTAGTACAGCAATCTGTTTAAATGCTCTATAATTTAATCTTAATATTTGATCTTCTAATACATTTTGATAATCTACACTTGAAGCGTCTTGGTTTTGTAATACATCATCACAATAGATTTCAAATATAGCTGGTTTGATACCTCTTATAATTTTATAGTTCTTTGTACCGACTTGAAATTCGGCCTCAACAATTGTATCACCGTTATTAATAGTATTAACAATTTGCTCTTTTTTGATATTTCTAAATGGTCTATTAAATAACGAAAAACATAATGCGTCTAGCATAGTTGATTTACCTGAACCATTACCACCAATCATCAAAGTCATTTGTGATTTTCTTAAATCTATCTCAACAAAAGTATTACCTGTTGATAGAAAGTTTTTCCATTTTATTTTCTTAAAAATAATCATGTGGTAATTTATCTCTATTAGCTATTTCCATATTACCTGATACACTTATTCGTGTACAATCTGATCTAAATGGTACAACCCAATGTTGTAATAATGCTGGAAAAATAATAAAATCTCCTGGTTGTGGTGAAATAGTAAAGCCAGTTGTGGCCCAACGAGGTCTAGCTTGCTGTGAATATTCAAACATTAACTCACCAGGACCTACTGTTGTTCCGGTATGATTTCTTTGTTCTTTTCTTAATACTTCTGGTACATCTAAAAACAATACAAATGAATAGGCACCACCGTGTGTATGAATAGGATTAAAGTCACCAGGCCTCATATAGTTTATCCATAAATCAATAGACTGTAGTTGTACATCTAAATTTTCTATCCTATGAAATTTACAATGACCATCTCTATACGCTTGCATATATGGTGTCATTCTACTATAAAAGTTTTCTTCGGTTTCTCTATCAAACTTATATGTATCAATACCTATACTAGCTAACTTATGATTGTATTTGTTCTTTAATTTAGAACCAGCTAATAGTAAATCATCTATAATGCTTTGTTCGCATTTAGTCTTCATTACAAAAGGACCAAAATTTAGTTCTTGTATTTCCATTATCTTTCTATTGCATCTGTAAATAGTTCTTTAACTACTTTCTTTAGTTTACTTTTATCTAAATCAGTATCTATTTGTTCAACATAATTACCTAAAAATGTAAGTGTGTCTTCGCCTTGATCTAATATGTTTTCTTTTACACTAGCTGTTATATCAGTATTCAAATCTTCTATAATGTTTATTTCATGTGTGTTAACTGTATTGTGTAATTTGTCAATTAGGTTATTAAACATATCTTCGTTTGTTTTGTTTGTCACAAATACTTTAACAAAGGTATTTTCAAATTGAGTTAAATCTTTTTTAGTATAATCATTTTCTTTATCATTATAAACAAGTTTTTTATGTAAACGAATAGGATTGGGTATTCTTTGTAGTTCTCTTGTTTCTGTATCAAATACATGGAAACCTTTTGGACATTTATAATCTGACCAAGTAATCTCATATTGAGCGCCACAATAATATATTTGACCATCATCTGATTTTTTATGAAAGTGACCAGATATAACTTTTTCAAATCTTTTAAATAACGACTTATCTAAACCTTGATTATTATAAGCACCATTATGCATTTCAAAACCTTTTATCTCTAAATGACCCATCGCAACTTGTGCTTTACTATTTTGTATTTCTCTTAAAGAGTGTTCGTAATTCTCATCACATATCCAAGGTATGAATAGTATATCTAATCCACCAAGATTAACAGTTTGAGCTTTATCATAAATCCACGGCTCATGTTTACCGTCATAGGTTGTACACAATTCTGTAATCGCATTTACTTCATTTGTATTTTTATAATAGGTGTCGTGGTTTCCTAATATGATATGAGTATCAACTCCTTCTTCCCATAATCTTTTCATAAACTTTTGTCTAAAAGTATGTGCTGTTTTAAAGTTGATAAACTTTCTTCTATCAACAACATCACCTAAGTGTACAAAGGTTTTAATATCATGTTCTTTTAAATAAGGGAAAAATACCTCATCATAAAAACGCATAAAATAATCCAGGAATGCTGAACTGTCATTTCGTGCACCGAAGTGCGTATCATTTAATAACGCAATTTTCATAGTTTAATAATTAAGCAAAAAAGTGTAGAGAGGCTTTAGCTTTCTTTTTTTTCTTAGCTTTAGGTTTAACCTTTTTAGTAGGTTCTTCCATCTTAATATTCTTTTGTAAAAATTCTCTAAACTGATTTTTAAACTCACCATCTTCGCCAGGTTGTAAAGCTACATCATCATAATTATTATCCATAATAAGTTTATGTTTGATTGTAGTTTGTTTCTTTTCTTTTTGTATTCTTCTTATAAAAGCGTAATAGATGATTTGTGTAAAATAAGCGAAAGGATTAGAAGACTTTGCTGGATTGAAATTGTCTAGGTATTGTAAACAATTTTCTATACCATCGCTAACCATATCGTCCCTAAATGTATAGTTTATAAAATTAGGTCTATATGATAGGTGATTAGCAATTTTTAAAAAACAACTACCAATGTAATCTGACACTAGTGGTTTATCTGTCTTATTCTTAATCGCTTTATTTACTGCTTTCTTATAGGCTGTCATTGCCTCTAAAAATTCTTTGTTATTTACATAATGTTCTTTTTTTGCTGCCATATTATTAATATACTATACTTTCTCTTAAAAGTCAACCGTAATGCTAGGATCCATATCAAATATATTCATATTGATACTAATGGCTGTCTTTCTATTTGTTGATTGTAGTAAAGGTGATCTATGAGGTATAAGTGAATTGAATAGTATAATATCTCCTTCTTTTGCATCTACATTGATTCGCTTATTCTCGTATAAATCATAAAATTCTGTAAGGCCTTCTTTGTTATTAATTTCTAGTAGATAAACAGCAAGTAGATTAGCGTTATTGTGATAGTGCCAGCCATGTTTATCATTTTCATAATATTGTTGATACCATATATTAGAAACTTGTATATCTGATACCTTATAGAGTTCTCTAATATCTTCAAAAAAGGTCGTTTCATTTTTGATTAATTTGTAATATTCTCTGTCCATAGGATGCGTTTCTAGCATATAATCAGTCGCCGTCACAGCATAATTATTTTTAGCAATAGGAAACTTATCAGCACTATCAATATAGGACAGTATTTTATCTTTGATTTTACTATGATTTTTTAAGGAATAGACTAATATATTGCTATCAAATTTTTTAAAGTTTTCATTCATAATAACATTGACTTTTACAACTTTCCGTATATAATAGAGCGTGTTGAGCGATTATAGAGGTAATATAGAATACTAGTGTAGCGTTCCATTATCATCATAATCATCAAGCTCTTCTTCTTCAAATATATCATTTAACTTTTCATTTTCTTTATTGGAAAACCTGACTCTTTCAAAGTCCTTTTTCTCAGGCACTTTTACCTCTTTATCATAAGCTTGTGCTACATGGTGATATGATTTTGTCATATCCGTGTTGGCATTTGTTATAGTTAATATCTTATCTTTTGGAATAGAAATAATATGATCTAGTGTGTAAGGTGTCCATTTAATAAGAGCTACATAATCTTTAAAACCACCAGGCGTAAGCTGTGGAACATACTTAACATGCAATGGTTTTTCTAACCTCAATAAGGGTGACTTTTCAGTTAATTGTTCTTTAGGAAAAGAACATACTATATCATCACCATTAACTAACTTAACTATTTTTATAGGTTGAGTAGTCATATAACTATTTAGTCAATTCAACATTGTGAATTTCGTAATTAAAATCCTCACTATTGTATATGCTTATTCTTTCTTTAAAATGTTGTAGCGTATAATTTGTTTTATCTTTATAAGATATATCATCAGCTATATCATATAGAGTGGCTGAGCTATTATCATCTTTTAGTCTTAAGCCACGACCAATAGATTGTAAGTTTCTTATCCGTGACTTGCTAGGACTAGCAAAAATAATGTTATGCAAGTTCCGTATATTAATGCCCGTAGAGAAAGTCCCATAACTTGCCACGATAATAGCGTTGTCAGACTTCTCTGTAATTTCTCTAATCTTTTCTCGTTCATCAGTTTCTACTCCACCATGTACATAAAAGACATTTTTATCGGTAGCCTTTTCTTGTATCATTTCTAATAATTTTTTACCGTGCTTTTCTACATATTGAAACAAGCATAATGTATTACCATTTAAAGAAGACGCTAGATTTCTTATATACTTATTTCTCTTTTCATTAGATACCAAGTAGTCCATTTCTTCCTGGTATGTCTTGTCTTTCATAAAACTACGAGCTGTTTGATCGTGTTGTAATACTAAACACATAATTTTTAAATCAGCTAGTTTACCTGATTCCATTAGTTCACTTGTAGATACTACTTTGTTTACACTTCCAAATAAACCCTCTAATACCAACTTGTGTGTTTTAGTTCCATCAAGTGTTCCTGTCAAACCGACTCGGTATTTACACTTTTCTAACTTCGTCATTAGTTTAGTTAATGACATAGCTTTAAATAGATGAGCTTCATCACCAATAATCATACCAAATTGGTCAAACCATTTCTTAGGTAAATTATAAACTGATTGCCAAGTAGATATAACTACTCTCTTATTAGTTTCTTTTTCATGGCCAGAATATATCCTATGTACATTTCTTTCACTATTATAACCATAGTCTTTAAAGTCCTTAAATAACTGCTCTACAAGCGATGTAGTGGGCACTATAATCAGGATCTTGTCTTGTTTAGTATCTTTCAGTCGTAATAAATTAAATATCAACATGAGATAGACTATGAGAGATTTACCAGATGCTGTAGGCGATACAAGTAAACATCTATCTTTTTGTACTGAATATTTAAAAGCTTCTCTTTGATAATCTCTAACTTCAAAAGGAAGTTTAAGCGCTTTGATTAGTTCATCTAATTTTTTTTCATCTACCTTAGTGTCACCCATTTTAGTACCATCAACAACTTGAACATCATTGTCTTTACACCATTGTATTATGTACGGATATAAACCAGCATATATCTGTCCAGTGGCATATGAGAATAATCTAATCTTGCCGTCCCATACCCTATTACGGTATTGTGGCATAAACTTATACCCTGGTACTTCAAAGGTAAAGTGTTGACCAAGCTCTCGTCTAATATCAGCGTCAGCTTCTATCTTCAGATATACTTCATTCTTCTTATCTATAATTAGGTATCGGACAATTGACATTATTATTTAAATAGCGCCACTAGTGAATTTACGCCAATCAATAGCATTCTTTATTTGAAAACCACGATTTGATAATTGTCTGAGTGTTCTATCTAAAAAATCTACTGTTGTCTGTAAGTAATCTACTTTTTGTTTGAGTTTTGCCAACTCCATATCTGAATCTAAATATTTGTCAATATCTGTTTTAAGTAATTTAAAACTAAATGGTTTTTTCGCATATATACTTGGATCAGCTTTACCAGTATAGTATTCCCATTTTTCTCTTTTTAGTATATTGTATTCAGTATCACTACGACTTAACATTAACTTGTATGTTGTTAAATGTTTTAAGTAGGTATTAAATATTTGTGGTGTTTTTAATGATTCTAAATCTAATTCAGTATCATTTATTTTAAGGTCTTTTGCGGCCTGTGTTTGTAGTTCTTCTAATGTCATAATATTTCAAAGTTGTATGCCAATGATATTTTTTGTTTGTTTGTTTTGTTTTGCTGTACTCCGTGTTTCACATTGGACTTGAACATAACCAAAGTTCCAGCTTCTGGTTGAATACTCATTGTTGAATATGTATAAGGGTTGTCTTTATCAAATACACTCTTTACACCTTTTGGTTCAGGCGAATAGAAGATTACATTACCTGTACCTTCTGGCGCAGTTAGATAATATATTATAGATATATCTGAATAATCTATATGGTCGTGTACTTCTTGGTAATCGTGTTTATCATAAATGTTAAACCAACCAGATACTTTTGTCTTAAATGGCTTTTGATTATAACCTATCATATTAGCATATTGTTGTACTTCACTTATAATCCAATCATTAAGAGATTTAAATTTTACATTGTCCATTAAGTTATGTGTACCACAAGTATTATAAACATCACTATACCAATTTTTACCACCTTGACTAGTTGTTTCTTGTACACTAATACATTCATCAACTAATAATTTTTCTATTTGATTGTGATTTGGATTTTTACTTATGTTAATCACTGTAGGAAATAATGTAAGAGTTTTCATAATACTATTTATCAAGCAAAAAATACTGCCTGACTTAATCTAAATTGATTGAAATTTTTATCATTGTTTATAGCGCAACCATGTAATAGTTTTTTTGCGTTAAATAATATCGCAGTATTAAATGGTGTATCTATGTGCTTCAATAGCTTAAAATTTTTCTTAGGTTGCCACGGAGCTATATGTTCATGTACCTCTGTTAGATATTTGGTTTCACCTTCATATAAATTCAACCCATTGTCTTCATTTTCATTATTTAAATAAACAAGTAAAGTATATCCTTGATCGTAATGTGGCCACCAATAGTTTTCTTTATAATTATTAAAGTCACTAAAAAACCATTTCTGCATATTAGTTATAATATTACTATCAAAATTTGTACATTTTTGTTTAGTAAAATTTTCAAAGTATCGTATCATATTTGTTAATCTATCACTATGACCACTATGTCGGCAATCTAAAAAATGTTTACCATTAAAAGTATTTCTATTTTCTTTGTGTAAATTTAATTGACTGTTTAGTAAATGCTCGTATATTACACTAGGGTGTTTGTAAAAGTTTAAAAATACATGAGCAACTTCATCGCCTACTGGTATATCTACTCTTTGATTTATATTAAACATTAATAAGTTGATGTTATAGACCTTCTGGGTTGATAATATATATTAATAATTACTCTAACATTTTCATCTGTTTGAGATACAGCTTTATGTTGTTCTCCATCAAATATTAATACACTATTTTTTATAGATGGTATTTTTATTTTTTCATCTAACAATGTATAACCATTATTTGTATTTACATAATAAATCGCTACCTTCTGATTTATAAAATGATCTGCAGATAGTGGTTCAGAAAATACAGGTTGGGGATTTTTTAAATATAGATTTGCTCTAACTCTTAACAAATCCATATCTTTCATATCTTCTTTTTCTAATCTAGCTAGTATCGTATTATTGATACCTTTAAAGAGTTTATCTTCTTCCATACCTCTGCGTTCATAAAAAACATGAGTAAAAAAGTGTGGCATGTAAAACCATGGAAACACAGGATCTGGATCAATAGGTTTTGGTGGATTAATCATTACACTTTCTATCTCATCAGCTTGTTTTTGTGGTAAGTAATTTTCTATTATTTTATACATAATTTATATTAACATTCCATCTAGCTTTAGCATTTGTACAAGATGTACTAGCATGGTTTTTACTAGCGTCAAAAAGAACAGCTCTATTTTCTATTGATTCTATTTTATCATAGTTTCCTTGTTCATCATATAGTAAAGTATTTCCATTACAAGTATTAAAAGATAATACACAAGCTTTATGTGACATTTCATAATCTATATGTGGGTGATGCATTTCAATTTTTTCTGTTTTAGGATATAAGTTTAATTTCATTCTTATTAAAGAAACAATTTTTAATCTATCTGATAGTATTTTAAATTGACGAAAGTAGTCGCTATAAAGCTGAGGCCATCCTTCATAATCGTAAAGTATGTGTGTAAAATAAGAAGTATTGTCATCTAAAGTGTGGACGGCATTTATTTGAGGTTGAAAAAACCAAGGTACATCATACATTACTAACTTTTGTAATCTTTTAAAATCTTCTACCGGTAAAAAATTATCTATTATTTTATAACTCATAAATTCAAATTATTGTTAAACTTAAAATCACTATTAAATGATATTATAGTTTTTCTTTCTCCTGTATTCTCTTTACTTCTATGTAGTACACTTGCTGGAAAAGTCAATAGTGAGCCTTCTCTAACTTCTAAATCTATTATCTTTTTATCATAGTTGTCATATAATTGTGTAGCAAAACTTGTATCTGGTAATTCTACAAAGTATATGTTAGTGTAGTTAGTACCATTGTGATTGTGCCAGCAATGTTTATCACCCTTTTCATATTGTTGAAACCAGCTATTAGTAATATCAAAACCGTCAGCATGTAAATAGTTTACTAATTTTTTGTATGGAATAGGTAATATATTTTCTAAAAAATATTTAAGATATGATGGGTTAGTTTTTTCTGGCCAATCAGTATTTGAAATATTATCAAATGACTTTTTGGGTAAGTCGTCTATTAAACTTAATAGTTTTTGTTTGTGAGATAAATGATCAGAAATATCATTTATAAAGATTTCATAATTTAAACTGTCAATTTTCATAATAAAAAAAGTATAATTAAGTTGTCGTCACGCTAGCTCTACTTGCACTTGTTGTAGCAAAATCGTATATTTCATATTGAAAAGATACCGTTGCTGTTAGATAATCTACATCTGCCGCTTGTTGATTATATTGTAATCCAGTTAATCCAGTTGGAAACATATTTCTAAATCTTACTTCTAATGCTGAATTGTTTTTACTTGTTAGAATAGATAATGTTGCATCAGAATATACTCCACCAGTATTTGCTGGTCCGTATTTAACCTTACCTATTTCACTAGATACACTTTGATTTTTTGCTGGGAATCTATCATTACCGGCTGAAACTAAATTTTGAAATTCGTTATAATCTCTCGGAAAACCTAATCCAACTAACCAGCCATGTATCTCTTGGAAGTTTTCTAAATTCTCATCTACCATAAAAGTCATTTGTAGTGGCTCGTATGTTAACTTCTCGCCAGGAATTGGAATATCTTTAAATGGTGTAGGTTGTACCATATCAGCACCCAATGTGACACCAGGTACATTTACTGCTGTACAAAAGTATTCTACTTTAGGTAATTTTGATATGTTAAATTTAAACTGAGTAGGACTAGCATAATCCAGTTTAGTAGGTTGGCGTGACAATGAGTTTACAACAGTCATAATACTATTTATCCTTATCTTTATCTACTTGTTCCCAATCTTTTTCAGTGGCAAGTTTCTCTAGTTCTATTTCTTTTTGAGTAAGTATCTTTTTCTTTTCTTGTACTTTCTTTATTTCTTCGTCAATAAATTCTAGTCTATTTTTCTTCTCAGGAAACATTACTAATACTATACTCAATATTACTAATACAATACCAAATATCCAAGCATATTGGGCTAGTATCTTCTTAAATCTTTTTGTTTCTTTCCTGTTCATACTACTATTTATAACGCTTAAAAAAGGCAAAAAAAGAGGCGCCGAAGCGCCTCTCTTTAGATATTTGGTAAACAAATATTACATTAAGTTCGCAACTTGGACTCTTCTGTAGTATCTGTTAGAGTTTGCTGAACCAGCATCATTTACTGCAGTAGCAGCACCTGATTGAGCGCCAGTTTCCGCAAATGGGTTAGCCACTAAACCGTATCTAGTTTTGAAACCAATTTTCGGTTGGAAAGTGTCTTGTCCAACTGCTCTAACCATTTGTAAAGGTACATAAGGACAATAGAACATACCTGCATCGTAAGGTGAAGTTCCTTTGTATCCAACTACAAAGTACTGCTTAGCAGCAGAGTTTGCACTGTATGGATCAATATATACTTTAAATCTACCGTTAAGAACACCAGCAAAAGTATTACCAGTATCGTCAACATTTAGATTGTTATTAAGAGCAGGAGCGTAATCTAATACGCCAGCCATTTGTAGTGCAGATGCAACATCTGAAGAAGTAATAAGGATATTTCCTTTTCCTCTTCTTGTTCTTTGTGCAATAGTGTTAGCTTCTCTTTCTACTTGGAACATAAGTCCTTTGAATCTCTCAACTGACCATCTACCATTTGAGTCTGTATCTAAATCAAATACACCCTCAGTAGTTGTGTTGATTGAACCAGAGTTAGCTGATGCGCCTTTTTCTGCATTGATGTAGATAGTTCTTACAACTTCTCTGTTGATTTCCGAAAGGATTTCAGCAGATAAAATGTTTGCAAGTTCTGTTTCTGCATCTAGACCATGGATTGCTTTTAAGTCTTGAGCAAGTTCCATAGTGTATTCAGCTTTAAGAGCTCTAGATCTAGCAGTCACTGTAGCTTTCTCAATTGAGAATGCCATTTCAGCAAAACTATTAGCTCCAGCATCACCTAATGCTTCAGCAGTTCCAGTAGTCATACCTTCAGTTTTTCTGAAAGCAGCTGCTGGAGAGTCATTTAGGACTGCAGGGTTAGTACCTGTTTGTCCACCATCACCTGAAACGCCTGAACCACCACCAGATTGACCAGTAGTTGAATCACCCGCAGCATTTCTACCAGAGAAATCAGTATCTGCTTCATCAAACATAGCTTCTCCGCCACTTGCTGAAGTGTATCTGCTTCTCATAGCAAAAATAAGACCAGTAGGACCAGTCATAGGTTGTACGCCAGCGATATCGTAAGCGATAAGGTTTGGCATTGCTCTTCTTACTAATGAAATTAAAATTGGATCCCAATTTGCTGTTCCACCAGTGTTATTTGTAGGTGCTGCTTCTGTCATAAAAGCTGCATCTTCTTTTTGTGCTCTTTCTTGGTTTTCCAAGATAGTAGCTGTAACGGCTCGTCTGTAAGAGTCAGTGATCTTAGGAAGATCGCTGTGTTCTAGGACAGGCTGCCATTTTTTTTCGTAAGTTTCAGATAAGTACATTATACTTTTCTCCCTCTATATTATTACTTGACAATTTTTATGTCTTTTGTTTTACTTATAGCGGCGCTATAAGCAGCCATGCTGTTTGTTAAATCCGCAGGTTCTACTGTAGATCCATCGCTTACCGCCACATCATCTATTTCAGATGAAGACTCTACTTTTTTACCAAAGTAAGACTCTTTAAGAGTTGATACCTTAGTTTTAAAATCTTCTTCATTTGAATACTCAACTTCTTCAGCAAGTTTGTTAAATTTCTCCTTAGCAGTATCAGCTAAATCAGAAGACGATTCATCAATGATGTCTTGTCTTTTTAATTCGCCAATTGCTTTGTTTTGTTCAACATTCTTTGTTATTTGCTCATTAAGTTTTGCTTCAAGGTTTTCAATCTTAGTCGCTTGATCTTCAAGCACATTATATTTTTCATCTGGAACATCTATGTAATGATCTTCAAATAACTTTTTAAGACCACCGATAAAGTCCTCAGCAATTTCACCTTTGATTCCACGCTCTATTGCTAGTTTGTTTTCTTGCATCCATTCCTCAACAACATAGTTCAGGTATGAATCCACTTTTTCAACTAACTCAGATTTTGTAGTATCAACTTCTTCTTTTAATTTTTCCTCGTAAGACGCATGCATCTTCTTCTTAGCTTCTGAAACTTTTGATTTCACTGCTGCTTCAAAGATAGTCGCTGCCTTAGATTTAAAATCTTCAGATAAGTCTTCGTCTTTAGTTAAAGCTTCAACATCTGCAGATATGTCAATAGTGTCTTCATCAGACTCTTCTTTCATATCTTTTTTGTCTTTATGAGCATCCTCTTTCTTCTCTTTATCTTGCGATTTTTTAAGAGCGTCTAGAGCAGCTTTAGGCATTTCGCCTTCTTTAACTTCCGATTTCTTCTCATCTGCCGTGTCATCTTTCTGGTCTTCTTCCTTAAGCTTAGGCATTGCATCAGCAGCACCTTGATTAGCTTGTGGAGCTTGTCCAGAGATTTGACTTGTTTTCTTTGTGGCGTCAGGATTGCTGTCTGTTGGTTTTACAACAGCAGGACCTAAATCTTCAGCACTATTAGATAGTGGAGAAGGCTCAGCCGCTACAGCATTCTTTTTTGGAGCGTCTGCTTGTGGATTAATTGCTTCCACTACCGCTTCCTGTTCCATCGCCTCAATATTTTTTTGTTCGGCCATTAGAAATCTCCTTTGATTTATTTATTAAGCTTAATAAATTTCCTTTGTATTGGATATTTATAAGATTACAGTTTTTTAAGAAATGATTTGAATATGTCTAGTTTTTTTTCTTCTAGGACAGTTCTCTTTGCCTCTTGGATTTGTCTTTTCCAAGCTTCAATATCTACTTGTTTAAGAACACCACTGTCCCAAATCCACTCTCTACTCTCCATAATACCCTCTACGAAGGCGTCTGGAGCTGATGGATCTGCCACAATATCAGCCGCTGTGGCTAGATAAAAGTCGTCTTTTACAAAATTAATTCCATTTCTACTTATTATAGAACCCATACCTCTACTAGAAACTCCTAGTTGAGCGCCCTCATCAATAAGACCTTTTACAATCTTACCATAAGGTGTGTCCATAATTTTTGCTTCACCAACAAAATTGTCTCCATCTGGTGTTAAACTTTTCACCATATGACAAACTCTTTCCAAGTTTACCGTTGGTCCATCAGGGTGTCCTAACTCGCCAAAAGCTCTATTTTTATTGATAAATTCTTTTGTATATCTATTCACTTCTCTAACCATGATTTCTCTAGGATAGACTCTTCCATTTCTATTTTTGATATTTGATTGTAAGAATATACCTTTGATTTTATATTCTTTCTTGCCATTCACTTCTTCAGTGATATAATCGGCTGATACTACTTCTTCTGAAATTAATTTCATAAATTCTCTCTCTTTGTCTAATATTTATAAACTTTATTACCTAAACTCTACAATAATCGTATAATTATCACCAGTGACAAAATCTTTTGTAGATAATAAAATATCTCCTGTAGGCGTTGTAGCATTGTTCGCTACTTCGTTTCCAGCAGTTCTTAAATCCCAATAACCATTACCAGACAACAATAAAGCAGTGGCAGTTGTTGCGCCATCCCATAGTATTTCTACTCCAGCTTTGTTATTATTTGTGTTAATTGAGTACCAAATTTTTGATATTTTTCTATTACCATCTTCAGTCATAAAAGTTAATTCTGAAGCATCTACTTTTTTTACTAGTGTTTCACCAGTTCCATCGGATAAATTTGTAAGTTTCGCTACAAATTTGACACCTGAAGTATCTGATATTGTTTGTGATGTGACTGTATCTGCCATTAGTTATATCCTGTTTCTTTATGTGCTTCTATTACGACATTATACTTTGTCACATTAGAATCACTGGATAGAAGTATATCTCCTATCGCATCTTTTATTTTTTCTTCAGTAGGTTTCAAACCATAATTACCACGACCTGATAACTCTACTTTTTTTTCTGTGTCGTTCTTAAAAAACACAGTAATTGTACCTGTACCTTGTATCTCGTAAACAATATTTGCTACGGATACTTTAGGTTCTGAACTTGCTTTATTTGAGTTTACAACATCAATTAAAGTTTGTTCTTCTTCTTTCCCAATACCATTTGAGTTAACAATGATATGAAAATCATTATCAACTAACTTTGTAGTTGATATAGTCATAATTAACTTCTTGGTGATCCAACAGCTGCTGCTTTAGATGTACCACAAGTAATTTTTTCAGATGGATGCTTTTCTATAATAACAGTATCACCGTCTTCTAGGTAAAACTCACCTATCTTTGTACTACCATTAGCTAGTTCAAGTATTCCAGTCACATCTGCAGTAGCTGTAATTCTAACAAATACCGCTCTACCAAAATCGTTATCAGAGGGATTTGTTATAATGTCGCCTTTAACTATAAAAGTCTGTGCCATGTTATTCTTCTCCTAATTGTTCTATTAATTCTTTATCAAAATAATCATAAAATTTATGTTTGTTAATATTATGAAATTCTGATACTTTATTAACAGAATTTTCAAACTTCTCAATAATATTTCCAGTTTCTTTTTCAATCAACTTTATTATATCACCAACTGCTTCTTTCATCAACGGTGATAACTCATTGAAACTGTTTGAATCTATTACTAGATTCTCTTTTACTAATTTACTGACCTGCATCCTCTTGTCCTTGTGGTGTTAAGTCTATTTGTGCTTCACCATCTTGGCCTAGAGCTCCAGCTACAGAACCATCTGGATTGAAACTACCGGGTTCAGCAATTTCAGGTTTTGGGTCGCTATGAGATTCTGCGTCAAGTGTTCCATTAAACAAATTACTAGCAACTTCTTTTCTTTGACCATCTAACGAATCACCTACTTTAACTCTTAACGCATCTTTGAATGCATCTCCAGCCGAAGCGTTGTCGCCATTTGCTATTTGATCTATAAAACTTTTTACTTCTTCACTCATTTTATTACTCCTATGTTAAATCGTCACTATCTGTGACTTGAGCCATTGGGTCTTGGATAACTTTAGATTTAATTTCTTTTCTAATTTGTCTATCCATATCTTCAATTTCTCTTTCATTTTGTTTTAATACATGCTTTCGCACATACTCTACTGAGAAGAATTTACCAATGTAATCTCTCATCTCGTTTGCCAATGCTAATCTCTCTCTTAACAATTCAGTTTGTTTAAGTTCAGCAAAGTGGCCATCTTGTAGAAAATCATATTGTAAACAATCTCTAACTGTATACCAATCTGTTTCAGCGATAATACCTTTTAAGACTAATTGTGTTCTTAAAATATCATTGAACAGTTCAGTAAATTTCTTTCTTAATCTTTGTACAAACTTCGTAAATTTCAATTCATCTCTTGTAATTTCTGAAGCTCTACCTAGATTAAAACCTTGAGAAGCTTCTAATCTACTTGTTGGTACATTCAATGATCTATAAAGTTTAGCTCTAAAATATTCAATATCTGCTATCTCACCTAGATTTTGACCGCCAGGCAAAGTAGTAATATCAGTACCTCTTCCACCCTCTCTACTTGGTAGCCAGAAGTCTTCCAACATTGACATATAATTTCTGTCATCTTTTATTTCTCCTGTTCCAGCGTCATAGACAAGTTTATTTCTATATCTTGCCATAACATCTCTTAAATATTGTTCAGCTTTTGCCTTAGGCAAATTACCTACATCAATCTTAAATATTCTTCTTTCAGGTGCTCTAGCTATACGATAGATCACTGCTGAATCTTCAATCATTCTTAATTGATTAACAGGTTTAATCGCCTTATGTAAATAAGACAATACCATGTTTTTGTTTTGGTCAATTAATCCTGATGCACAGAAAGCGATTGTATCTGGTGCTATCTTAATACCAGATTGACCAGTTGTACCTGATAAACCTCTTTCGTTATATAAAAAGTATTCAATATATTCATCAACAACAGCTAAACTGTTTAGTGATGATGGCATTGGAGTGTCAGGTCTTTTCTTCCTAACTTCTCTAATCTTTTTGATCTTTCTAGGATCAATATACTTTAATTCTGTTATACCTTTTTTAGGACTTTCTCTATCAATGACCTTTTGAAAAAAGATCCTTCCATCAACATACCACCTTCTAAAAAGGTCATGTCCTTTTGTATTGAAATTCATTAACTTCAACACTTCTCTAAACTCGTCTTCTATCTTACCTCTAACTTCTTTTCCATAAGGTAAGTCAGTTAAATTCACTCTTACTGCATCTTTCAATTCATTAGCAACAATAGCCTCATTGACAATATCTTCTATCGCCATATCACATTCAGGGTGTAAAGCTATTTCTCTATATCTACGAACTAGGTCCTGCTCTGTCTTCGCAGTACCTTCCATGTCAAGGTATGATCCAAAGTGTCCTCCAGCATTGACCGTTTGTGTACCGTCATCTGCTTGAGCTGTTGTAAACGCTTGTTTTGGATCAGCTTGTTTCTTTAGTTTTGTTATTGAAAAGCCGAATAGTTCTGCCATAATAATCTCCTTGTACTACTACTTATAATGGATTTAAAAGAGGGGCTTAGCGCCCCTCTAGTATATCTAATTATTAAGTTGTAGTATTTGTTTCAAAATACTGGTACGCAAACTCAACAGAAAAAGTTTCAACTTCTCCTTTTTGATCGTAGTCTAAAGCTATTTCAGCTAAAGATATTGGGTACGCACCTCTTAAAGTATAAGACTTAATTGTATTACCGTTTCTATCTAAATGATCAACGAATGCATCAACTTGATAGTCAACAGGATTTGTTAATCCTTCATTGTCAGTCATGTTGTTGATTCCATTTTGCCATCTTTCAAATGCGTTTCTTAATTTGAAATTTGTATCATTTAATACTGTGATAGACCAATTTGGTATTGTTCTATCGCCAGCGATCTTAACAGCTCTTCCTCTAAAATTAACATCAATATTTTCAATTGACATTCCAGGAATAGCAGCTGATCTACATAAAAACGCTAGGTCTTCTATTTCTCCACCAACTTGAGCATAACCAGGGAAAGGCATTGTCACCTTAAACTGATTGGCACGAGCGCCACCGCCTGCAAGTTTAGCTTTGAAGTCATTTATGTTTGCCATTTTTTATTTCTCCTCTACTAATTAACCGCCAGCGACTTCTTCAAAAGCCACGCCAGTTCTTGTTGCGATGAATTGTAATGTAATAAAGTTGATTGATCTTGTTGGTTTAACAAAGATCTCAGCTATAAACTCATTTCTATCAATTACTTCACCTGTGTTGTTAGTTTCATCACATACTACTAAAAAGTCTGTGATACCTCGTCTGCCTTGTACTTCTCTTAGGAAAGGCTCAACTATGTTTCTAAAGTTTGCTCTTGTAAATTCATCATTGAACTCAAAAAGTTGAAATTTAGAAGCTGTTGAGATAGCCTTTTCCAATGTAATGAATAATCTTCTTACATTGATTCTATCAAAAGCACTTGGTGAACTTAATCCAGTTTTATCACCGAAAAGAACTGTACCTTGACCTGGGAAAGTTGACACAGGGTTAACTCTGCTAGGGTAAAGTTGATCTCTTTGGGATTTAGTTGGATTGTATGCTAGTTTAACTGCGCCTCTTACTATACCTCTGTTTAATCCAGCGGGAGAGTACCAAGCGTCAGCAACTAAATCAGTTCTTGCTGCTAATCCAGCAATATCACCATTTAATGGAACAAATCTGTAAACATCATTGTATCTGTCATAACAATATTTGTATCCACTATCAAATACAACATATGAACTTGATCTAATACTATCAAAGAAACCGATAACATTAGTAGTTTGTGTATTTGAGTTAGTGATATTAACTACATCTGCTCTTTGTGGTGAAGCAAAAACGATTGCATCTTTTCTATTCTCTGCAAGAGTGATTAGATTATCAACATGCGTTGAACTTCCACTTGGGCCTGTAATTATTAAACCTACATCAACTGTTTCAGCGTCTGAAAACTTTTCATAAGCTGTTTTTAATTGACCAGCAGTCACAGAAGAGCCATCAGCTCCAGCTGTAAGTGATTCAGAAGTTGGTGAAGTCACAGAAGTATAGGTTGTACCTGTTGCTGCTGTTCCCCAATTAGTTCCTGAAGCGTTGTGATCAGTCCAGTAAATGTATTGTGATTTATTTTTGATTACTGTTGGATAGTAGTTTGTGTCTCCTTGCGGAGTTTTTGCGTCAGATGCTTTAGATACTTTAGAAAAAGTTTCAATAACTGCTCCTGGAGTACCTGAAATACCACCGTCTTCATCAATGACTACTACATGGATTTCATCGCCTGAGCCACTTCTATCTGAAGCCCATGCTGATGTTCCTGGAGCGCCATCTACTGAATCGTAATACTTCCATCTTCTTTTTATTCTTGCGTCATCTGCAATAGCCGTTTGAACACCACCAGCTCCTCTAGGGTGTTGTACTAAAGTTATTGAAGTCGCAGCTACTGCTGTCAATCTATACTTTTCGCCAGAAGTAAAATCTACTCCTCCGCCAGTTGTAGAGAACTCAATAATGTCACCTACATTTAAATATGTAGTTGCATCTGAATCCATAGTGATTGATGTATCGCCAACAGCGACATCAGCTTGATCTATTTGTTCTGCAGTTGTTGTTGTAGCTTCGTAAGCTGCTGCTGATGGACAAGTTGCAACTTGTAGGTTATTACCCCAACTTCCACCACTTTTTGCTGTGAAAGTTATTGCGGTTGCTTGACCAGAAGCATAGTTATTTTCGTAGTCGTCATCATTTTTGATTAAAATACTTGAACCTGAAGTATTTGCATTCGTTAATGATGTATTTTGGGCTCGTACTACTCTTAATGCGTTAGAGTACGCCAAGAAGTTAGCAGCTGAAAAAAAATACTCAAAGTTTGTTGAGTCTGGTTTTCCAAATGTTTCTACTAATTCTTGTTCACTAGAAATTGCTACGATTTCGTCAACTGGACCTTTTGCGAATTGACCTGCAAAGGCTCCGATTGATGTTGAGACCGCAGGAATAATTCTACTTAAATCTTTTTCCTGTACGAGAACACCTGGTGATACTTGAAATGCCATAGGTTGTTTCTCCTCTTTAATTAGCTAATTATCATTTTTAATTTATCAAAATCCGTAAGTTTTCTTACGACCATATTCAATTTTATCAGTTGTAGATATTTATAATAACAAAAAATTGTAGTTTTATTGACCCTTTCGGACTGCTGGATACCAACGAGTACCATACTCGTCAATAGTTTCTTCATTGGCTGGGTCACTATTGATACCATCATCTACAAATCCAAATGGTGCCATATCTTGTTCTATAAGATTTTGTTGTTCCATGTACATCTGATTTCGTATATTTGAATCAGATAATTCCTTAAAGTACGGCTGATTAGATAACCAACCAAATATGACTAAACACATGACTAAATCGTCATTACAGCCTTCTTCAGCCATCCAACTATTACCCTTACGACTAAATGTTGATACTTCTTCTATTATAGAGAAGTCATTGACTTGTATCTTATCACCCTCTATAAGCGTCTTAAAATTCGCACAACCAACCTTTTTTATCTGTTTTGTCATACGAACTCCTAATGATGTACCTCTACCTGAGAACATCGCTCCAAGTATTTGACCAGCTCTACCCTTTTGAGTAGTCATCAATATATTAGGATATTCTAACTCGTAATGCATCGCCTCTGATATAGATTGACCTAGATCATTGACTTCAATTAGTGTATGTGCTTCATTGTATGCTATTGCTGTTTGTGCTATTATGTTTGGAAAGACAAATGGTTTGACTTCATTATTTTTGTAAGTACACACTACTTCATATGGAATCTTTTTACTGTCATCTTTTGTGACATCTATAATTATAAACGCAGAGTAATCTCTACCTGTACCTCTGGCGACATCAACACAACAAACATACATACGACCCTTTTCTGGCTTCTTAAACATCTTCAAACCATTCCTAGATTGTATTGGATCAAAATAAGGTAAATTTTTAATCTTCGCTGGTGAGATAAGAGTATCTACTGAACCTAAAAATTCACATTCAAACTCTTGTTGAAATTGTTCCTCACTAGTATTTCTAATGGTCATCTCTTTCCATTTTTCATCTCTACCAGGAACTTCTGACCAATGAACTTCTATTGGTATATAATCATTTCTTTTATTGATAGCATCAATCCATAATTTATAGTATTGATTCATACCATGAGGTGTAGATACAATAATCATCTTTGTCTTTGTACCAGATGAAATTGTAGGATAAACTGAACTAAAAAACATCTCTGCGATATTCGCTGGTACGAAAGCAAACTCATCAAGGAAGATTATATTATAAGAACCTCCCCGAATGGCACTTGAAGATGTGGCAGCGGCGACTATGGTTGATTTGTTTTCTAATTCAATATTACCTTTGTTCCAATTGATTACACCTTGTTGCATCCATTTAGGTAAGTTTTCATAAGCAAGTTGTAGTCTTCCTAATATATCTCTAGCAGTTGTTGATTTGTTAGCAAGTAAAGCGATATTAGAATTAGGATTAAATAAAGCGTAATGTAAAAGATAAGAAATTGTAGTCGTTGACTTACCAGACTGTCTAGGTAATTTACAAATTGTAAATCTGTTATCATGTATAGTCTGTACAATCTTTTTTTGAAAGTCGTACATCTTAAAAGGAACAAGACCCAAATCAAGCGATACAATACGAACATATGTCTCCATAAAGTAAATTGGATCTCCAGCACACTTTTGATATTCTAATATTTGATCTTTAGTAAACTCTTGTGGTGTGTTTACTTTTTTAAGGTTTGGATTACCTAGATATTGGTCTTGTCCACTCATCTGTTATATCCTTTTATCATTTTTTATAATAACCTCAATATGAGTATATCCAAGTTTGTTCGCTTGTGTCACTCTTTGACTACCTTTTAAAACACTATACTCTTTTTCAATATATGGTTGACCTGTTGCACCAAATCTATTCTTTTGTTTAGTATGTTTAAAGACTTCAATTGGATTATCCATAATATCTTTTATATTTTCAACACCGTCTGTTAATTTAGGGTTATACTTTTCGTAATAAGTATTATAAGTTAAATCACTTATCGCTAGTATTGTCTTCTTTTGGTGTGATGTTTTTGCTTTCAATATTTTCATCTTTTTTTAACATCTTTTGTAATTCAGCTGTTGATCCTACAAACAATGCGTTTTGTATTTTTGGATTAACGCCTTTTGGTAATTCTTTTAAATCTTTTAATTTTTTTTGTAGGTCTTGTAGTTTATCTACTGTTTGTCCTACTTGTCCTATAAGTTGACCAGCAACTTCATATGCTCTAGGGTGTTGTCCTTCTTTAGCTATATCTAATATACCTTGAATAGCCTCATTACCTTTATCAATTAAATTGTAATAACTATCTCTACTATAATTGTAATCGTTATCAATATCTTTTTTTTCATCACCTTCTTTACGAATTACAGGAGAGTTAAATTCTTGTTTAACTATTAACTTTTCATGCTCCTCTGGACCACTACCTATTCCTAATATATCATTTACCTTGTCTTCTAATTTAGTCATACTACTATTTATGGGTTTGATTTACACTCATATTCAACCAACCAGTTGCTATGTACTTTTCTTGTGTTGTAGATACTACACCTCTGTGAGTATGTGTCCACTCTGCTGGCCACATAACTGTTAGACCTTTTTTAGCTTCAACTTTATATTTTTGGTACAACCATTCTGTTCCAGCATTATCTAAATCATTTAAGTATGTCATGTAAACAATAACTCTACTTAACTCATCAAACATATAAGAGTTTCTTTCGTAATGCCAACTTTTATATCCACCACCAATTGGATAGTGCTGTATGTTCATTGGTAATTTTAATTGTAAAGGCATATTACAAAACTCATATTTTTTTCTATATTGCTCTACACCTATTGATATAACTTCATTATGGTATCTTACCACAGATGGATCTTTAGAATATGTTGGAACAACAACATCAATAGAATCTTTTATAGACTTATCAATTCTAGTGTGTTTACCAGAACCGGTATAACCAAAGTCTTTTGTTTCTGTATTGTTTTTATGATACTCTATTAATGCGTCACAGATAGAGTCATCTTGGACTTGAAATGTATGTATAAAATTTTCCATAATGTAATATAATCTATTTATTCGTCAGTATCTGTATCAGGATTGTATTTCTTACCGTCTGTGTGAGCTGTTATTGTTGTTGTAAATCCAAAATCATCATCAGCGTCAGCGCTAGTAGGATTAGGTACAGTAATAATTCTTGTTTCTCTTGCTTTAGAGTTTACATCTGTATTAGAATATATGTCAGCTTGTGTTTCTTTAATGACTTTTTGAGTATTCGCTGGACCAAATAAGTATGTCTTCGCTGTAAATCCTAAAGTATAAACTACAGCTCTTCTCGCTGAGAAGTCACCATTATAACTATCTTCGTAATTAACATTATTTAAAACAATAGGAACATCTCTTTTAATATCTAATTCAGGTATCGCATTTACAGTCACAGTATAGTCTGGTTGAAAGAAAGGTAAAATTTGTTCTATAATTTGTAATCCACCTTCAGCTGTTGCCGTAAATGAATATAAGTTGTATGATATATTATAAGGAACTGGAGTATAATTATAATTTAATACTTTACCATCTGCACTTGTCTTAACAGTTTTGTACTTCTGCATCCTTGATAGTTTACGACTACCATCATATTCAATTCCAGTAATCTCAAAACCCATACGAGGTAAAGTAATCGCAAATTCTCTATTGTCTAAATCAGGTTGTTGATCTAATCTAACTAAAAACTTTTCTTTAGGAGCATAAGCTAAAGGAACTTGAATACTTTGTACTGTAGTACCACTAGAGTCTTTTCTTTTAATCTGTATGTTATTGAATATTTGACCAAAGGCAATGGTCATTCTTCTCATACTTTCGTTGTAAAAATATTTTCCAAACATTTAAAAATCCACATCTCCGAACGGGTTTCGTTCTGTAAAGTCTAATATATCATCTGCAGTTGACGCTGTGTCAAAACCAGCAGCACTATCTAAATCTAAATTATCAGCATAAGGCGATTGAGTTTGTAAAGCGTAATCTTCATTAATAAAGTAATTAGATTCTCCATCAGCACTATCGTTCTCTAATAACAATGCACCTGTTCCACCATCTGTTGCTGTTTCTAAACTAACTTGATGTTGTAATTGATCTAAAGTGTATTTGTCTTCAGCCGCATCTATTCCATCAACGCCTGTATTTAATTCTTCAGAACTGTATTCCCATCTAGTACATACTAGTTTATAAACAGGTAAATTTCCTAATTGAAAGAAAGGCTCTTGGTCTTGTACAAATTTAATTTCAAAAAAACTATTCATCAAAGGCATATAAATTATATCGCCTTCGTTTGGTCTTCCTTCAGCAATCAATGTAGCTTTTTCATCTACTGCATCGTTAAATCTTCTTTTCGCAACCATAAAGGTTGTATCTTCTCTAATCTCTAAACCAAACTTATTAACTATCTCTTGTTCACCAGCAAAACCTTCAGTAGTTTCCATATACATTTCAAGTAAAAGTGCAGATGAAAATTTAGACAGCATATCTTCGCCTAAAATTAAATCTCTATTTACTAGTGTTCGTGGTAAGTAATAACAATCTTGGCCGTAGATTTTTAGGCCTTCTATGATTAAGTCTTCGTATAATCTTTGTTCTTCGGTAGAACCTATGCCTTTGCCAGCTTGAAAATAATGATTGACTGCCATGGCATTATCCTATCATCATTGCTGGGTTTAATTCGTAAGTTGTTCTTAATTCTGTTTCTAATTTATCAATATCTGCTAAAGCTTCTGAATATATTTGACCACCATTTAAAGAAACTCCACCAATCATTGCTACTCCATTAAATTTAGACAAGTTAGCGCCCCATTGTTTTTTGAATAATGCAGTCACATATCTTTTTAAATATAAGTCATTATATACATCTGTGAAAGTATCAGGATCTAATTTTCTATAACATTCTATAACTAGATATTCACCAATTTGTAAATCGTTTTTCCAATCCATATCAATGTATAGTCTATTATCGTGTTGATTAAATCTCATAGGTTTTTCACCAACAAGTATATGGTCTAGGAAATCCAACTGTCTCATAACTACATCAAAGTTAATTATAGAAGTTGAAGAAAAATCATAAAGGTCGTTTAATCTCATTTGGTATCTAACATCAAATAAGTTTAAATTGCCTTTACTTGAAAATGGTAATACATTAATTACCGATACAACACTTTCAGGTACAACGATAAATCCTTGTCCTTCTTTCCAAGTTGAAGTAATTGAATTTTTAGTAGTTGATTCAGAAGAAGCATCTACTGTCATTCTATTATAATCTTCTTGTGTATATTGATATTTTAGATATGTTCTTCTTATAGCATCATAATGATATTGTGTAAAATATTGTAATGCTTCGTCAATTCTATCTTCTAATTGATCATCATCAGCGTTAATTTCAATCACAGGTTTCCCTAGTGCTCTTAACGCATATTGTTTTAACGATTCTCTTGTTGCTGGTTGTGCCATTTATTTTCCCTTATTCTACTGGAGAATATTTATAATACTAACCTAATGCAATAGCTTGCGCTATGGCGAAAGATTGTACAGCTAAACCTGCTACTAATGCTGATCTACTAATCTTTTTAAGACCACCACCTGAAGTATCTATTGCCAGTAATACATCATCAGTCGCTACTGAAGTAATTTCTGCTAATGCACTTACAGCTTTAGAACTAAATTTACTACCGTCAGCTACCATGATATTACCAGATGTGTTTGTTCCTAGTACAATATCATTGCTTGATTGAGTTAATCCACCTGTAATACTTAAACTCTCACCCATTTCAATAACTGTTGAGTCTGCTGATGTAATAGTATTTCCAGTTATAGTAATACCACCAGCTGTTAAACTTGTTATACCTGTAATTGAAGAACTAGCAAAAGTAATTGCGCTTGTAGGTATATTTGAAAGAGTATTAGAAGCACCACTTATAGTTTTGTTTGTAAGTGTGGCAGTTGTATCTTTGATAGCAGTCTGTATTTGAGCTAATGTTGCTCTTCCCTCACTACCACCATCTGAAACCATAAATTGGTCACCTGATACTAATGTTGCTGCGGTTAAATTTGTTGCTGTATCAATATTAATGATTGCTTCAACTGCGCCAAATTCTAACGCACTAGCACCACTATTTACTTTTAATACTTGTCCTGCTGAACCGATAGCCAAAGAAACACCTATACCTCCGTGTGTTAAAGGTATAAATTCACCTGTTTGGTATTCTGCTAGACCAGTGGCATTACCACCGTCATCAAATACGGTTCTTACTGGTACTTTTGAACTCATTTTATTCTCCTATTAAACTATTTATATGTATTTTTTATTAGAAACTAAACAATTCAAATTTTGCTTGTGTCGTTCCGTTTGCCTTTTTAAATGATGTAAATACTGATGCATTTGAAGACCCTGCTGCCATTGTAAATGTAGTGGCCGCTGTACTCAAACCTCCAGCTTGTGTGAATAGTTGTACATCTTTTGTAGATACACCCACAGAGTTTGACTTCGCTATTCTATCATTACCTAATTTTGAACCAGCAGGTAAAGTCACTCCTGTTGAAGAAATCAATATCTGTCCTGTTCCATCACCCGAAATTGTTGCTCCAGCCAAGTCAATCGTATTACCTGACAAGTAAATATCACGCCATCTTCTGTTAGGTGATCCTAAATCATAAGTTAATGTTGTTAATGGTTCTAAATTTGAAATAAATCTTGCTGTGACATTGATTGTATCTTCTGTTGAATCTCCAGTATTGACACCAATAACTGTATCACCTTTTAATGTAGTATCATTTGAAACTTCTAATGTTGAACCAGCAACATATACATTTTGAAAATAACCATTTCTAAAATTCTTAGCTGATGAACCAATATCTCTACTATTGTTTGTATCAGGTATAATATTTTGATCTACTGCTGATAGGTCACTAGCAACTTCACCGAAGTCATATTGTTTTGTTGACGCATTATATTTTAAAGCGAAACCATCTGCTTGACTTGAAATATCCACATCGTCCATGTTAGATATTTTGGTACTACCACCACCACCTAGAGATTGTAATTGTAAAGTTGTTAATTGTTTAAATCTACTAAATTCTGATGTTAGTTTTTCTATATTAGTATCACCTGACACAATATCCTCTTTGATTGATTGTGCGTGTTTAGTCAATTCTTTTACAACATCATCTTTGTTTGTAATTTCTACATTAGCAGTATCAGCAATTCTATCTTGTTGTAAACTTCTTATAGGTGTTGTTTCAGTATTGATAACTTGTTTAACATTGTTTATTAAATCTTCAGATACTAGATTTGTTGTAGATTTTGATTTAATAAATTTAGTAAAGTCATTCTCAGTAATATTAGTTTTGACAATTTCTTCTTTTTGATATGTACTAACAGCACTTGTTAAGTCTTTTAGTGTGTCTAATAATTTGTTTTCATCAATAGTAGCTTTAGTTTTATCTTTAACAACATTATCAAACTTAGGCAAATCAAATAATGCTTTAAGTTTTTCTTGTTTTTGTTGTTCTGATAGTATTGCTACTTCTAGTGATTTTTTCTCTTTCGCTAATTCTTGTAGTTGATTATCTTGTTCTTTACTTACAGCTAATTCTAATTCTTTCTTTTCTGCTAAGAGAGTTGTATATTCTGAATCTTGTTGAGCTTTTACTTCTTCTTGTAATTTATTTTTTTCTTTGATTAACTCTAATATCTCTTTATCTTGTTCTTCAGATTTGATAGTATTATCATAATTACCTGCAAGTTGATTAAAAAACTTTTCTAAATCTTTTGTCATTAGAATTTTGTCACCTCTGGATTAATAGTAATAATACCATTGTGTACTTTTTCAATAGTGGAGTCTGCCAATATTAATTCTACATCATATACATAACGACCTGCGTCTATCGCAGCAGTTATAGTATCTGTAAGTGTTAATTTGTAAGTACCAGCAGTACCTGAAACTATTGAACAAATAAATGTGGCAGTTCTTGTAGATGAAGAAAAACCTTTTCTCATTTGAGCTTGTATGGTTAAACCACTAATATCGTATGCTGTAGATCCATCGGTTGTGATTGTTAGTGTTCTACTAAAATCTGCGCCTTGATCTATTACAAAATTTTCTGCTGTTTTTTGTGTGATTGCCATTGTTCTCTCTCGTTATTAGTATATTTATGTATTTTATATTGTACATTTTTATTTAATTGATAAAGAATACTCCATTTTTCCTAAGTCCCCTTTAATAAAAGCGTTGAAAGCTAGTGAATATCTACAATCATTATTCATATTTTTTGTCACAGAATGGTTTAAATGAGATGGAAATAATAATATATCACCAGCTTTTACTTTAACTGCAACTACTTCACTATTAATCATATTGTCTTCTGTGTATTCAAACCTTAACATCTCAGGAAAAGCAGATTTGTTAAAGTGTTGATGGAACTTAATGTCACCAGAGTCTTTAGGGGTTTTTAAGTAATATACTCCACTTACTAAAGAATTAGCATGATAGTGCATACCTGACCAATCACCCTTATTGTGTTTTACTAACCAAGATGTAGTAAAATAAAATTTAGTACGCTCATCTACTTTTAACCAATCTCTTACATAATTATTTAAATGATCTTCTATATCATTCTTTAAATCCGTTTGTTCTAATATGTTTCTATCTTTTGATATATCACCATTATCAGTTTCCATTCTTTCAAATTTAGTAGTATTACAGAAATCTAACCACTTGTCTTTTACTTCAATCGTAGATTGGTAAATAGGAGTTGGCCACGCCTCATGTTTACTGTAAGCTATTGGTGTACTCATCTTGTAGGTTGTCCATAGTAGAAATGAGTTATTGTAAACTTACCACTGCTACCATTATCTTGTTGATTAAATTTTAACGCATTAGATTTATGTAAAAACATTGATGGAAACAAAACTGCTCTATTATGTTTTAGTTTAATTGTTGTATTTGATTCTTCAAACTCTAAATCACCACCTTCAAATGATTTTGGTTCTTTTACAAACCAAATTAAATTTGTCCAATGATAAGAGTCATGGTGAGAATTGTAGTAATCACTATTATTATAATATGATACAAAAGAAGTAATAGCATTTGATGAAAAAAATGATCTACCATAATGACCACAATCATTTATCTTATGATGTAATTCTAACATCTTTTGTTTATATGTACAATTTAAGATATTAGATTGGTTTCTACTTTCATCTCTATAAATCTTGTCTAGGTAATATCTATTATGTTTTCCTTTAGACTCTCCATTAGCCTCTTTGGCTACAATACCATCTTCAGCTTTGTCAATTGGATTACTAGCATAATATTCTAATTCTTTCCAAATACCTTGTTCTTCTTCAGGTGTATACCAGTTGTCTACCAGAACAAATGGAAACATTGGATTATCTTTTATTGTTCTTATTTCCCAACTTTGTTTAATATCTTTTATATCATCTTTAAAATTAATACTAATCATAAACTATTTTATCAGTTTTCTTTTTATCATGTTCAAGTGTATATTTTTTCTTTAGAGTAAATATGTCTTTTGGTAATCCTATAAAAGGTCTTTTATCATAAGTTATATTGTTCTTACCTTCTCTCTCATTATAGTGTAGAAAGACTTGAGCGTGATTATTAGCAGGTAAAGGTTCTCTCCAATGTTCTACTTCACACCCTCTATATATTATCAAATCTCCTGGACTTAAATGTACTGCTGCTCCTGGAGTACCAATATCTCCATCTTTAGGACCAACAAACATAGGCCAATTCCAGTTTTTTTCTTTTAAGTTTTCATTGTCATAACCTAAACACATTGTAGTTGATATTTCACAACTAGGTCTATCTTTATGTCTAGTTAATTCTGTTCCTTTTGTATAAAGTCTATGATATGAATAAGTAGGAGTTAGTTTTAATCCACAAGCATGTTCTATTTTATGAGTTATTAAAATCATTAATGTATCAAAAAACATATCCCCATATTTACTAAAATCACCTGGCGCTTGCTTATCTGTAAATGTACCCCATACTTCTTTATCATAATTACCATAACCCAACTGTTCATCTAATAGAGTTAATCTTGTACATTCAAATTTAACATAGTTATAGCAAAAAGTTGCCATATCTTTATCAATTACTTTTTCTAATTTAACCCAACCATGTTCTTTAAAAAATTCTGCTGCTGATGTATTCATAATTTTATCTAAATGGTTTACCACATAGCCATAATACTAATGAATATCTGGTACCTCTTGTTATAGGTGTGACTTGATGATATGTAAAAGATGGAAAAAATATTATAGAACCTTGAGGTCTTATCTCTATACACTCATGGAATCTTTTTCCTCCAGCATGTGGACCAAAATCAAATTTTAAATTACCACCATCGTAAGATCCTGCCTCATTCAAATTAATTGTCATAGATATTTTTCTAACTTTACCTACTAAATTTTCATTGGGTGTGTAAGTTGGTGGCCACTTACCGTCTTTATCAGTTGGTGTGACACCTGGTACATATCTTTTATATGCTCTATGATTACAACCACCGCCGTCTGAATGCCAACCATAAAACTGATTTAATCCATACTTTGTAAATTGTATATCTTCACCAAAATCTATATCATACTTCCAGCCAGATTTTTCATTAGCTTCTATTAAGTATGGCCATATCAAATCATAAACCCATTGGTCATTAAACCAAGAAGTTTCACTATCTCTTACATATGAGTGTTTTTCAGTATCTTCAACACCAGTTTCTTTATAGAGTTGCTCGTGCGTCTTATCGCCTAATGGAATCCCACCAGAATCATCACCTTGTTTGTGATTATTGCCTAATGTAGTGGCTGCTGTAGATAAGCCTTTTGACTTTTTATTAATGAGTAAGGATTCACCATAATCAATAATTTTTTTACATTGATCAGGCGAAAGTGCGCTTTTAAAAAAGTAATATGAATTACTAGGTTGCATAATATAATATACTTATATAAAATAATTTATTGCTTTTTCAATTTGCTTTTGTTATAGTTTTCTACTATTTTTTTAACAACAAAATCACCCAGTTCAGCATCTACTGTATATCCATATATAGGTACTCTTATTTTACCTTCTGGTTTACTTACCAATCTATGACCTTGTAAATGTGATTGAAAGTTTGGTATGTTTTTTGTACATTGTATCCACATATTTTGAGATAAGTCTATCTCTGGATAATCTGTTATTTGATATTTAAGTTTTAATTGTTCACAAAACATATCCAAAGGTATCTCTTTGTTAGTTTGTAAATCTCTAATTAATTCTTTTATAACTCTTTTGAAATTCTCGTCCGTCATCATATCTTTATTAAATACGATTTCTTTTTCTGAATTATTATCACTTGTCATTGTTATTCACTCCTTTTAATTATTCACTATCTATTTATATGATACAAAAAAGGCGTCCTAAGACGCCTCTTTATAAATTTGTATTATGCTTTGATGATAACTACGCCAGATCCACCTGTTGATCTAGGGTTATCAGCAGGACCAGTTGCTTGAGGTCTTCCAGCACCACCAGAACCTCTACTATCTAATCCATCAGCTGGAAAATCTACAGTTGGCGCAGGGTTTGGACCACCGCCTCCTGTACCACCAGCACCACTAGCACTTCCACCACCACCAGCGTATATTACTGAAGTTGTTCCGTCTGATACTGTGTAAGCTCTTCCATCTCCACCGGTTCCACTAGAACCAGGTGTACCTGCAGTACCAGCGCCACCGCCGCCGCCGCCACTTGATCCACCGTTGTTTCCGAAGCCATAAGCTCCTGATTGACCTGGTTGAGTAGGTTGAGTTGCTATACCAGCTGGTCCTTGTAGACCTCTACCTGATTGTCCACCACCACTTCCGGAACCTCCCGCTGTACCTGGTTGATAACCGATAATGTAAAATCCTTGTTTACCAACACCACCACCTTTAGCAGTTAATGTTCCAAATACTGAATCTTGTCCATCTGTAAATTCACCACCGCCACCGACTGTGACTGGCATTGTTGCACCTGGTGTCACTGTGAAACCTGGAACGAATATTAATCCACCGGCTCCACCGCCACCATTATTTCCGTGTACTGCTGGGTCTGCACCTGCTGGACGATTACCGGGATAACCCCTTGACCCTCCGCCACCAGCAACTACTAGTACATCTACTGCAGTTGTTCCTGTTGGTACAACATAGTCTGCGGATGCAGTTAATGTTGTAAAACTTGGACCAACGACTGTAATAGAAAAATCTCTAAATGAAATGTTTGAGTTTGCGTCTGTTGCTTTTAATCTAAAGTTGTAAATTACATCTGAAGTAGGTAAAGTACCCGTCACAGAACCGCCGATAGTCGCTTGACCATTATCTCCAGCTGTTAATGTCATTCCTGGTGGAAAAGAACCTGATTCTAATTCAAAAGCAGGATCACTTCCTGACTCTGGGTCAAAAGCTTCTACAACAAAACTTCCTGATGCTCTACAAGAACCTAATGAACCTGCAGTTGTCACAAATGTTGGAGCTCCATCAACATTAATTTGATTTTCTAAAACAAGTGTTAAACCTGTACCGTTTGTGACTGATATATCATAAGGTTCGTTAGCGTTTAAAAAGTTTGATTTAGCAGCAACACAAGTTAATTGTGTTAAGCTATCAATTGACACAGAGTTAAATACTACATTTGCTCCACCATTAGTAATTAGTTTTGCTGTTGTACCTGCATTAAATCCTGTACCTGTGACAGTAAAAGCTTGAGTTCCACTACCATCACCTCTTGCTACTGAAGTAGGAGATATGCCTGTGACAGTTGGTGCTTGAATACCAATGCTTGCTGTGTTAGTTTGTCTTAATTGATTTAAACTTGTATCGTAAATTAATACTTTATCATCTGTAGCTACTGATGCTTGTGGATTTACAGTATGCCCAGATACTACAGTTTGATTTAAATTTGATTGTCTTATTTTTCCCGCCATAATTTCTCCCTATACCGGCATTTCTCTAACGATTAAATCGTCTGATGGTGCTGGTGCAACTACCATTGTTAAAGTTGTTCCTGATATTGAATAATCAGCTGATTTAGATTGTGTCACTCCATTAAGTGTGACAATAGTCTTATCTTCAGTCATGCCTTGTGTGACAGTGAAAGTTTTTGTAGACCCATCGGCTGTCATCGCTCTTACTTTAATCTCTGTAGGATTATCTTTACCATTTATATATCTTACCATTTTGTCTACCTTATTATAATTCTTATTGTGTTATTACACATCTTCTAAAACTGAACATACTACATCAATTGAAGAACCTGCTGAAGCTTCAGCTCTTAAAACATCGGCATTTGTACCATCGTTTATTAGAACTATCTTATTACCTTGCATTATTTCAACTGTTGTATTACCTGGAACTTTTAATCCGTTAACGATATAAGAATCGTTTGAACCATCTTCATTATCTAAAAATAGTCCTACTGTTCTCTCTGCTGCGTTTTTATTACAAACAGATATACCTATTACGATACTTTCTAAAGCTGATGAACCAGCACCTGCTGGGACACTATAAATTGCGTCTCCTGAAGCACCTGTTCCTGTTCCGACATTCGGTTTTGCGAATCTTTTAAAATCGTTAGCCATTGTTTTTTTTATCCTTATTCTTTTATATTTATATAGTTTTAAATCTTAATACTAACTTTTTTTAGTAATAAAACCGTTTTATTATCCTAATGCTATCGCTTGTGCGATTGCGAAAGGTTGAGTTGCCACTGATGTACTATTAATAGTCATTGTAGCTGCCTCTATATTACCAGTAGCTGTGACACTACCTATGCCAAGACTTGTAATACCTGATAGTGTATTATCTAAAGATACAGTCAATGTATCTGTTGCACTTACAACAGCATTTATATTATTAGACCCCACCACATTTAAGGTATCTCCACCAGAAATAGCTTGTGTAGTAGAAGACGAATCTCTCAAAGTAAATGAAGATGTTGCTCCAAAAGCTTCATTGATAGCACTTACTAAACTAGATTTATCACTAGTATTTAGACTAGTTAAATCTCCTACATCTGTACCCGCTAACGAGTTAAATGTAGTACGAAAAGTATTTAGTGTATCTGTTGTTGCTACTGATCTTATTGCCATCTTATTGCTTTACAACTCCTTTTATCAAATCTTTAATTTCTCTTAATTCTGCCTTTAGATTATTTATCTCTATTACAACGCCTCTTATTTCATCACCTTGTTTTTCTCTTGCATTAACTCTCGCCATATATAACGAATATTCGTTTTGATTAGTATTGATGATACCATTTGATCTTGTATCTCTTACTAAACTTTCAAATCCTTCTACTTTTACTTTTGCCATATTATAACGCCAATGCTATTGTTCTAAAGTCTTTTAATCTTGCTGGTAGAGATGATACTGTACCATTTATAACTATCTTAATTTGAAAAGATGTAAATTCAGGTAAATCTTTTTTACTAAATTTGTAATCTTTAAAATCTACATCTAATACTACATCACCATTTGACGGATCAACAGTGACATCTGAAGTACCATCTATATTGAATGGAGTAAATTCTATATCTTCTATTCTTCTTGTTTCCTCACCACCTGATAATCTAAAGAAACATTTAATAGATGAACTTGATCTTACACTAGCAGCTAATCTAACATCTAACGCAGTTGAAGCATTAGCTAAGTTAATTGGTTTTGTTATATAAGAACCTGAAGAAGAACCACCTTCTATTGCTGTGTCATCTTCGTAATCTACTGTATTTGTAATTTTTGCTATAACTTTTGAACCACTTGCTGGTGCAACACCCATAGTTAAAGTTGTACCTGAAACTGTAAAGTCGTCAACTGGTTGTAATTTTTTACCATCTTTTTTAATTGATAGAATATGAACACTACTTGGTGTACCAGATAATGTAAATGCAACTGTTGAACCATCTCCTGTAAATGTGCTTGTAGATGATATTGTAGGATTATTTAATCTATTTGTAATCGCAAAAGCATTTATTCTTTTTAAATCTATTACTGGCGATAAATTAGCATTTGTTGAACTCATTACAAAATTCATAACAATTGATTTAGAACCTGACATTTCATTTGTTTGGTTAATATCACTTGCAACTAGTTTTGGATTATCAAAGTAATAGTTATCACCTATTACAATATTTTCAGCAGCAGATGTTGCTTGTAAGCTAAACGCTGTTTCTGAACCGTGAACTGATCTACCTGTTGTAGTTCTTAAAGTAGCTGTTAAAGCAGTTGCTGGTTGTACTATATGACCAATTTGTGGCTGTAATACATCATACAATCTATTTTGTGTAGCTGTCACAGCTGTACCACCAACATCACCTGTTGCGTTTGCTGTACCAGCTGTTGTAATATCATAACTATCTAAAGTTATGTTTGAAATACTTGTATATGTTCCATTAATCGCAGAATGAGCTATACCATTGTAAGTACCAGCAGGTATCCCAGCGATTATAACATTATCTGTTATAGAATGCATTCCATGATTTTTATGGAACACTCTTATTATACCAGTACCATTAAATGTTCTTAATGAATTGGTGTCTAAAGTTTTTACAGGTAGAGTAGCATTTGCTAATGTTAAAGTACCAGATGTAGTTGTATCAAATACAGCTTTTTTTAATTTGAACTTCATATCTTCCATTTGTTCAGGCGTCCAAGTACGATAGTTAGCAGATTTAAACAATACACCACTTGATGGTTGTTTAGATACTGTTCTATTTGTATCAAGTGCTTTTTCACCTAATCTTGCTATGTAAGCTGTGTAATCTGTTGAGTCTGAATATAATACTATACAATATTCAATACCTTCTTGTAAATAAACAGGACTATTAAAAGTAAATGTAGTTGCTGTAGAACCATCTGTACTTGTATTTACAGAACCTGGATTTAAATATTTTTGTGCGAATGGTATAACTTTTTGTCCAGGATAGCCATTGATCATATTTCTTATTTCTGCTCTTACTGGAATTGTATCTGATTTAGTAGCAAAGAAAGCGTCTAAAGAAGTGATATATACACCATCTGTATCATCAATTATAAATGATTGCGCTAATGGATCGCCTCCACCACCACGATTATTATTTTGAGGCTGTCTTACCGCAACAACTCTACTTGCTGTTCTAGTTGTAGTTTGAGAAGATGTGACTGATGTTCTCTGTATTGATGCTTCTCTTGTAGCAACAATAGCTTCTTGTGTTGTTTCTAATAAACCTTTAGCAGAATAATCACCTTCAGCTGATGTGGCAACATTTGTTCTATCTTCACTATTTGTAGATGAACTTGTTAATCTAAATATTCTTTTACCTGTTCTCCATTTAGGATTTGAAGTATTATTTGGATCAGGAATAGCAAATGAACCTTTTACATAACCATTTGTATCTGTAATTAAATTTCCACCTAATGAACCTCCGTCAGGAGTAATATAAGCGGTAATTACTATGTTATCAAAATAACCATAAACTTTAGTATTTGGTCTTAAACCATAACCTTCAAAAGTTATTGTTCTACTTCTAATAAATGGTATAAAGTTAACTGACATAACTCTAGCACCTAAACTTTGTCTAACTGATTGAGGTACTATTGTTGTTCTAATACCTGCTCTTGTTTGTACAACATCTCTACTTGTAGTTTGTACTAAAGAATTACCTTGCCAGCTATTACTTGATCTAGGATTACCTGACCATTGATCTTGCCATTCATTCCACTCAGTACCTACTGGTAATTCTTGTGAAGTATTACTTAATCCTAACTCTCTTGCTAAGTTATCAAATGTACCATTAAGATTTACAACTAATTCAGGAGCAACTCTTGTTTCTTTCCATTCATCAACTGGTGGGTCCAATTCTACATTACCAATCCAATTAAATACTAAAAATGGATTTAAGTTTTCTGTTTTAGTAGCATATGGTTGTTCTAAATAAGTTGCTTCTGTATATGGTAAAGTAATTAGGTCACCTGTTTTAGCATAATTAGCTGCTGTTCTATCAGCCGCTAATATAGAAGTTAAATCATCATCAACTTCTTCCATTTCAATAACATCTTCACTAAATGGGGTTCTTGCTTCACCTCTTGCTCTATCAATAGATAGTTTGTAATCATTGTTCCCTACATCACCAACATTGTGGCCTGTAAAGTTATCTACAACAAATCCATTTTTAAATCTATCAAAACCATTTTCGTCTTGTATCTGTAAACTTTGAGCATCAGCTTCTAATAAAGAAAGTTGAGTATAGTATTCTATATTTTTAATTCTATTTTCTAAAGAGCCAATATCTCTCATTGTGTATCTGCTATTATCTTCAGCTCTTACTAATACTTCATCTGTATTTAAAGTATAACTTGGTATAGTTAATGTAGCTAATAGTAAATGTCCATCTAAATTTCCTGGCTCTAATGGATTGATAGCACTAGCACCTTTTAATATTTTTAAATCGCCTTGTCTAGTGATGAAAACTTTATCTATTCTATTTAAGAAAAATTCAAAGTCTGTTGTTATATCTGAATTGAATTGTGGTATATCAATAGTTGATCCACCTGTTCCATCAAAACTTCTATCGTTATTACCTGAATTTATTGTACTAGCATCATCTACTCTAGGTCTATAATCTAAACAATCTCTTAATTGAAATTTACTACCTGTTGTATCTGAATTATAACTTGGAATATCTTCATAGTCAATTACCCCAGCATAAGAATCAACATCAAAATAATCTCCTGATCCATGTGAGAAGAAATCAAAGTTAACAAGTAATCTACCTGTTGGTCTAATCGCACCAGGTTTTAATTTTAATCTTCCTATGTCATAGAAATTATCTCTTTGTCCATTATCTAAATTAAATCTATTTGTAATATCTGTATGTGAAGTTGTAGCAACTGTTCCAAAAGCAGGTGACATATAAACATTATTGATTTTGAAAATATCAGCTTTACCTAAACCAATTGTACCACTTTCAATAGTTGCTTGAGTTGAAATAGCAACTGTTGAGCCACTGTTTAAAGCTTTTGTTTTTGAACCAGCAACCGTTCTTACTATTGTTGCTAAAATCTTTAATTTATGTCCTTGAAAATTAGCACCTAAATCTACTGTTAGTGTTTTACCTGTTGGTGAACCACCTAATGTAAAGATAGAATCACCTTCGTGGTTATTTCCACCTAAATTTAATACATCTCCAACTGCGCCAGTTCCACCAGCGCCAGTTGTCATAACTGTAGCAGTAAAATCATCACTTGCGAAAGAAGCAAATGTTTCATTTGTACCTGCAGTAATTGTGACATCACCATTTGATGATAATGTACCTGTGAAGTTTCTTCTAACATTAAAGTTAGTATCTGTTGCATCACTGTTTGCAGTTGTTTTTAAAGTTTTAATTGTGACATGAGGTAAGTCAAATATTGAAATATTGTTTTCAGGATTTGTAAGTTTTGCTCTTTTAACTGTTAATACTGAAGCTGTAGTGACATCACTACCACCTACATTAGCTGTTAATTCTAATTCTGTTTGAGATACAATATACTTAACTATACCGGATACTGTTCCGTTTGCGTTATTTGTAAATGAAACTGTATCTCCTATTTTCAAATCTGTTGTAAAGTTTGTACCTTTACCAAATACAGTTGCATCACTATTTGCTACTGTGACATTACCTGTAATTGTAGTATTTGATCCGTATGTACTTGTTGTGTCAGCATCTGCTGTGTATGTTGGAGAACCAGCCATACCAATTTGTTTAACAGAGTTTATATCTCTTGTTTTAACTCCATTGAATCCTAAAGTATCAGCTTGAATTGTTCCTGTCGCAGAAGAAGTAGCACCTGATATAACTTCACTAGCACTAAATGTACCTGAAACATTTGATAGTACAACTACTGTGTGAGAGGCTGTAGGATTACCTGACTGTGCTGTGACATTTAATGATGTTGTACCATCACTATCAAATAATTCAAAAGTATTTGTTGTAGTGTTTCTTACAACACAAACTCTTGCGCCTGAGTTAACCGTACTATTTACAGAATATGTTCCACCTGTTAGAGTAATTTGTTGACCATCTCTAAATCCGTGAGAAGATAAAGTTGCAACAGAAGGATTGGCAGCTGTAATCGCTATCGCTGCTGATTTAGTAGCAGTGACACTTTGAACAGTACCAGTTGCACCTGAAGTAGCACCTGATACAACTTCACCTGTTGAAAATGAAGCAGATGTTGTTAAGTTTAGATGAGTAAACATTTCAATATCAAATAAGTAGTGTCTGTATATTGAAGATGTTGCGTTTATATCACTTGATTCAGTTGCTGATACAGTTTCAAAACCACGAGATTTAGCACGACCAATTTGTGGTACAGTTGTACCCACAGTTGATTGTTGCGTTCCTCTAACAGCTGTTTTTGTATCAAATAAATTAACTGTTTTAAAAGCTTCTACATCACCAGAAACAAACCCTACATCTGGTTGTCCATAAACATTGTTTACATTAATAAAGTTTTTTACATTAAATCTTGTTTTATGATTATTAGCTGTTTCAAAATCTCTAGCTTTTTCTACATCAACAAAAGTTGTTCCAATTCTTTCAGATTCATAACCTTTTACATAAGCTTTAAATGGAGATACTCCAAGAGCAAGTTTAGTAGCTAAACCACCATTACCACCTGTATAGATACCTCTGTTATTACCTGACGATAAATGTTCTCTAACATCAAAGTCTGGATTAGTTAAAACATAATCACCTGATTCGTCAAATGTTCTACGAGCAAGTGTATCTTCTAATACAGCATATTCAGTGCTTCTAACAATAGATTTTGTAATTCCTTCTTCTACTCTAGCAATTTCATAAAAATTTTCATCTTCTGTTGAAGCCAAAGTTTTTTTAGCAAGTGATAGTAATATCTTAAATCTGTGTGCGCCTGGAGCATTTGCGTTTGATGAACCAGCTGCGTTATCATTTAATGTTGCATCATCATTAGGTGTCACAAAACTTTCTGTGACTGTAAAACCTACTCTATATGATGGTGTGTTTGTGTACTTGTCTAATACTAAACTTCCAGTATCTATTTGTACAAAAAAACCATTAATGTAATATACACCTGTTTCAATAGCTGCAGCTGAACCTGTATGTGTAGTTGCTACAACTGCTGATAATGAAACACTATCACTATTTGTTCCTGTGATTGTTTCACCATCTGAAAATACTAAATCTGTATTGTTTGTTCCAGTCTTATTATATTTTACATAAAGAGTATCTGGGTCAGTACCATCGGTTGCTTCTGTTGAAACAATTTTTGCTACTACACCTGAAGTACCACCTGTGATAGTTGTACCCGTTGTAAATTGTGCTAATGTGTTTGAACCTGCAATACTTGTTAACTTAACAGATGTGTACTCTGTGTCAATAGATACTTGACCAGGGATAATCATTGCTCCTTTTTTGAACAGATGATCGCCAACTCTCTCAATTTGGTTTTGTAATAGTGTTTGTGACTGTGTTAATTCTCTCGCTTGAACTGCAAATGACGGTCTAAAAAGTATTCTGTGAAACTTTTTTGACTCTGTAAAGTCATCATAATAAGGCGAGAGGTTAAAGTCTGTTGGACTTGGCATTTATTTTCCCTCTAAAATTCAATTATTAATTTAACATTCTCAGTTTGATCTGAAGCTCTTGTAATTGGTGCTCTATTTTCTACATATAAAACATCACCAACATCAGCGTCTAACTCACCAGCACTATATCCACTTGTAAATGCTATACTATCTACCGTTGTTGATGAAGTTGATGGTGTAGCTGTAGCACTTGAACTTTGTCCTGTGATAGTATTAGTACCAGAAAACGCTGTTTGATTACCGTTAGTATCAACACCTTCATCATTAAATCTTGTTTGTATGTAATAAAGAATATTGTTTGAACTATCCCATTCTACAACTTTACCGACTGCGCCAGTAGTTGCTTGATTAATTTCTTCATCTGCTGTAAAAGTACCAGATGGACTTGTCACTAAAACTGCTTTTGTACCTCTTAAAGTAGTTGCCGATGCGGGCGAACCACCTGACTTAGGGTCTCTCATTAAAGCAACTCGTCTAAAATCATTTGCAGTTGTAAAGTCACCAGAGTTTGCTGCTTCAGTAGCTTCAAAGTTAGTGTTCAACATTACAAAATACCCACCTAATTCTTGTACTGCATTAAATCCATGTCCGCCTCTTGGCTCAACAATACAATCTAATTCTGTACCTGATAAACTTGTTGCACCAGCAGCCACAATATCTGCAACTCTAATATATCCAAAAGTGTATCCTGAACCTGCGTTTGTGACTGTCACAGATGTGACTGCACCACCAGAAACAACACAAGTCACTACTCCACCTGTACCATCTCCTCTAATTGCTATACTAGTGTGCGTACCATTAGTACCACTTGCACCAGCAGTTTTAATTTTTACAACATTTATTGCTCCAGCAGTAGCTGCTGAACTAACTGTTGAATCAGTTGCAACTGCCATAAAGTCTGTTGATAAAAAGTTTGCTGCTTGAGCCGCTGATAGTGAATACATATATTTCCATTTGTATCCATCTCCAGTTGATAAAATAGATGTAGATGTTCCAGTAGGTTCTACTGTTGAATTAGCATTACTATTGTTATCTAAACATTTGTAAACATGGTTTGCACTTGATAGTACATAATAAGTAGCGTCAAATAAAGTAGTCGCACCACTATTTGCTGCTTGTACTGAAGTACCACCTGTTATTCTATTACCATAGTCGTGTCTGTAATAATCGTAAACTGTACCTGTTGCCCAATTTCTTCTTGGTATAACATATGAAATATCTGAACTAGAAATTTTCTTAGCCGCCAACATATCATCAAAATAAAAGAACTCATCTTGTATTGAATCTACTGGTGTTAGAGGAGCTGAATCTGAACCCTCATTTGTTGTTCTACTATCACCTCTAGTTGATGTAGCAAACGCTTGAGGTCTACCAATACCCATGTAATACACATTTGCTCCAGATTCAGTAAAAGACTCTGTAAACTGTTCTGCGTTGTGTATTCTAAATTTATTTGTTATTATTGCTGGCATTTTATTTCCTTATCAATATTTATAATCGTTTTTGTTATGGTTTCGTAGGCCATACTAAATTACTTAAATTTACTGCTATCAGCAGTAAATTGGATTCTTACTCCATCTACTAGTTTGTATCTTGGCATTGTTAAGTTTCTCCTTGTTCTCTTTTATTTATAATAGATTACGAAAGACCATACATAGTAATTAAACCATCTATATAGGTTCCTGTATCTCTAAAAAATCTTATTTTTGTTAAAGCTGCTGGTATTGATGTAGCATTGGCTATTGAAGCATTTTCTATTAGTGGTCTATTAATAACACCACCTGTTAAAACATTGTAAGCTAAATTTCTAGTTATTGTACCCATATTAGTTTAACCTTAATAATCTTATGCTGATCTCAGCAGATGCTGCTGGAGCAGTCACAAATGTTAGAGTTGTGCCTGAAACTGAATAGTCATCTGTAGGTGTCATTAATACACCATTGACTGTTGTTATTAAATCATTGACTGTTCTACCAGATGCGATTGTAAATCCTACTGTTGATCCATCACCTGTTGCTGCTGTATTAGTATATGTAGCAGAACCTGATAAAGGTAAATATCTAATTGAAATTTTATTACCTGCGCCTGGCGCAGCAGCAAATGTTAATGTAGTACCTGAAATTGTATAGTCAGTAGTAGGAACAAATATTAATCCGTTTACTGTCACAATTACATCATTAACTGCTCTACCAGCTGAAATAGTTGTTGTAGCTGTAGAACCATCTCCTGTAGCAGTACCGTTTGAATATGTTAAAGCACCATTTGAAAATCCACCAACGACTTGTATAACATGACCCATGTATGCGTGGCTAGAACATTGATAGTATAATGTTAAAGGTGTATCTTTATCAATAACTATTTGAGTATAAGCACCACCACTTCCTGGTGTACCATTTGTAGTGACACCTGTTGTATATGCTTCAGCTTTAGCTGGGTCTTGGTAAAATAATAATGGGTGACCTGAGTTTGTACCGCTTGCTTGGTCAAATCTATATATACCTGGTGATAATTGTAAAGCTGGACCTTGGTCACCATCTAAAACAAATTTGTTTGATGAACCTGTACCATTATAATAATGTTCTGCTGCTTGAGCGGCAACTGTCACTACTATGGTTTTTGTAGGTGTAGCTGAAGATGATCTATGAGATATATAACCTACATCTCTAACCACTGCGTTTGCTTGGTCTAAATCTGTACCACCAGAAAATCCTGTTAATGTAATTGTATTACCAGAAATAGCTGATGTGACTGAACCAGCGAATACTAATGTTTCTCCTAGAGCAACAGTATCAGTTGATGAATCACTTCCTTCTATTGTAATTATTGAATTAGCTAATTTTGCGTTTGCGATAGAGCCAGCTAATTGACCACTTGTTATCGCAGCACTACCTGTTAAGTTTGAAGTAGTTAAACCTGTAATCGTATTATTACCAGCAGCGATAGTTTTATTAGTCAATCCTTGTGTACCTGCTAGTGTTGCCACCGTTGCGTCAATAGCAAAAGATACTTGATCTGTCGCAACACCAGTTGTTGTAATACCTGTACCACCAGCTAATAATAAAGTGTTGCCAGTTGAAATTGTTTGATTTGTCCCACCATCACCGGAAACAATGAAATCTGAATTTGCTGCAGCTGTACCTGGTTTGAATTTACCAGTACCTGAATCAAATACTAATGCTTGTCCATTAGTTGCGCCTGCTACTGAAAAAGTAATTGTAGTGCCATCACCTAATGCTGTATAAATTTCTGTAAAGTTATCGTTAACTAAATCACCACCAGCACGAATTGTACTACCTGTACCATCGTTAGCAGTTGTTCCTATATTAATTATTTGTTTGGCCATTGTTCTCTCTTAATAGTGATATTCTATCATTTGGTTTAGGGGGTGTCTTAAAAGTAATACTATTATCTTCTAATTTATACTCCTCTTTTGTTAAAACTTTATCATTTATCTTAACAATCAATTTCCTGTTATTATTATTTATAATCATAATTAAACTGCATCAAAGGTAATGCTTGTATTATCAAATGAAGCTCTATCTTCATCAAAACTATCGTTAGATATATGGAATATTTCAGCTGGTAAAGCAAATTGAGTTTTTAGTTTATGTGAAAAATCACCTAAAACATTTAATTCACCATCAATACTAGCATTTAGTGTTCCCATTAATCTTAAATCGTTTAATTGTGCCAGTTGTATTTGACTAGCGTAATGGGTATTTAATATTAAATGAGATAAAGAGTGTAAGTTAGGACCAGCTACAGCTCTACCGTATTTGGTAGTATTATTTCTAATTGTAGTTAACTCTTTAAATTTCAAGTCAAATCTCATATGTCTAACTAAAGTTATATCTCTTGTATTAGGTGTAAAGTGTTCAACTGTACTATCTGTAAAATCTGGATCAATTCCTCTTTCAGAATTTGCTCTTAAAGAAGTACCATCATCTGTTGTACCTAATCTTCTACCAAATATTGTAGAGAATAAAGTATTTACAATTGATGCAATTTGTTCGTAATCTACACCAGAATTAATTCCTGTTATCTGTTTTATTTGAGCATCAATTTGTGATTGAATGTCTACTTGTCCTGTGAAATAAAAACCAGATGTATGCATAGTCTTCTTAAAACTATCTCTCCAGTCAGCTATTGTACGACCAACTTTAATTACATAAGAAAAATCTTGGTAGTATAAACTATCTTGTACTCTCATTGAAGTTTCGGAAGTCCAACTATCTTGGTTTATAAAAGTACCAGCTGTATCAACAACATTACCTATTGTCATTGTTGCTGTTGCTAAATCATTTTTTTCTACTGTAGCAGTTGCACCACCACTAGAAGTTATAGGTGTATTTTCAGCAAAGACACCTGTTGAACTAGAAACTTTTAATACACCTGTACTTAATGTATAAGACACTACGGTAGCTGTTATTGCTGTTGAAGAACTGTTAACACCTGAAATTGTATCACCAGCTAAAAAAGAACCTGTTAAATTTGATATAATTAAATAACTTGGTAATGCTAATGTAGGTGGAGAGGGTGACGCTTCATAACCTGCGCCAGACTCAATAATCTTTACTCCTAGTATTCTACCTATATCTGTACCATAAGCATAGACAACTGCGCCTGAGCCAGTTGTAGTAGCTGCTGCTACCACTGGTAAAGATTTATAATTATTTCCAGCTGATATAATTCTTATATCTGTAATATCGTTTGAGCCTGATCCACTTTCTTGTACAATCTTATTTCCTGTGTACGAATCACCTCTAGTTGTTTCATCTTCTAATACAATGTGATCAGTAGAAGTAGCACCAACTGTTCCGTTTTCTGTTGTAATACCACCATTAACAACTGAAACTTTTGCTCTTGCTGAACCACCACCTGTGTTTGTATTTGTAAATACTATATCATCACCAATCTCATAACTTGAACCACCACTTGCTATTATAAATTCTGTAATACCACTACGACCAACTGCATCAACTTGAACAATAGCTCCTTGTCCACCACCTGTTGTTGTTATCGAATCATTTTCACTATACAAACTACCATCGTTAGTAATTGTTGTTGTACTAGGTATTCCTGTGATTGTAGCTTTAATGTAAATATCATCTTCATCACTTGCTGTACCTCTGATAACTTCACCAGTAGTAAAGGTGCCTACAATTGTATCAGCGTTTAATATAAATTCTGATACTTCATTTATACCTATTTGAAATTTAAATATGTTTTCTATGATAGCAGTTGCACCAGAAGTTTCACCTTCTATTGAACGACCAATTAATTGTGATGTTTCACCATTTACAGTAAGTGCTCTTAATATCTTACTTGTACTCCATTTACCATCTGATGCTCTTAAAATATTTTCTCTAGGATATATTGTTTCAGATTCTAGGCCAAATAACAATCTAAAAAATAATTGATGTCCACGATTAGTACCTTTTGCTTTGTAAACTGATTTAATATTTTTAATTAACTTTCTTTTATCAACACCTGTACTTAAAATTTCAGGTAGAGTGTTTAAAAACTCATTTCTAAACTTTGTTAAGAAACTAGATATTGCTTTATCTGGATCTCTAAAGTTTAATAAATCTTGTATTGTGTTTACAGGGTTAGGTTTGTAATTATTGATTATTGCTGTTGCGATTGAACTAGCACCTACTATTGTTTCACCATCAATAAATTTATCTTGTGCTGATATGAAAAGTCTATTGTTATTTAAATCTTCAGCAAGAACTGTTGCTGTTGCGTTTGAAGTTTGTCCAGTAATTGTTTCACCTCTAGTAAACTTACCAAAAGTTGTACTTTCCAAAAGTATCTTATCACCAGCATCTAATTGTGTTCTATCTGTATCAATACGAGAACCATCTAAAATTAATTCATTTGTTTGAGCAGTTTCTGTTTCTAGTTGAATGCCGTCAGTTGTTTGAACAGAAGTCACACCTAACTCGGCAGACTCCATAAAAGTATAATAAGTTTTTAAAAACTCTAAAAATTTAGGGTGTTGTTCTAATACGAACTCTGGAACCTGTTGATTGACCAGGTTGGATATTTTGTCTGTGAACTTAGCCATTAGTAGTTAGATGTTGTTGTATAACCTACGCCAGCATCAGCAGAGCCACCAACAAAGGTATCTGCCTCTACTGTGATTGTTGAATTTGCTGTATCTATTTCTAAAATTTGATCTCTTACAGGAACTATGTCATATGACGCTGGTTCAACAGTCACTTCAATTACAGATGATGTTGCACTTCGTATATTTTCTATTGTTGCAACTGTTAATGAGTTAATTGTGACCTGTCCTGTTGAATAGTTTATTGTACCTTGTGTACTGTTTACATATGTTCTAACAGCACCTACAAAATAAAATCTTCTTACATTACCATTACCATCATCATCTAGGTAATAAACATTAGTATCATTTGGAACTTTGAAACCAGTTGAACTTATTACACCACCAGCACTTGACTTGTGGCCTGCATGAGGATTGTGAACACCATTTCTAAAATAAACATCATATCTAGTTGATGTATTTAATGTAGGAGTAAATGATTTTCTAACTTTTAAACTAGTGACATTAGATAATATACTATTGTCTGTGTTATCAATTAAGCCTATAATTTTTGAATGTCTAAACACACCATCAAATTTATTTAATGTATCAGTATTATAAGCTGTTAATGCTGTAATAACATCTGATTTTAAAGTGTCAAGTGTTTTAGTTGTTGCTCTTTCATCATATTTAACAGTTGTTGTTAATACTAGCGATGTAGTTTCTGGATCAACAATTTCTGGTCTAACAGAGGCAACATTGTATTTTCTTAATTGAGCTACAATACTTTCTTTTGTAGCTTCGGTAAGTGTAGAGCCTGACGCTGCTTTAACAGCAATCTTTACTACACCATAAATTGGAGTTTCATCATCTTCTCCACCCCAAGCTGAAACTGATTGAGCATTTGGGTATAATTCTTGTACTAGTGTTTCATAATCAGAAGTAGTGACTGCTCTATCTTGTCTAGCATATTGTAAAGGAGCATTATATCTAATTGATTCTTTTGTTTGTGCTTCCGCTCCACCTTGAGCACTTGAAACTGTTGTGATTGAAACATTTGTAAATCCGCCAACATTACCTGATAGAGTAAATAGACTTGCTCCATTTGCGTCAGCTTTATTAGAAACAATATATTCTAAAATTACTATATTACCATCATCTAAATTTTTACCTACTGTACCATCTCCAAAATAAACTTCAAATTTTCCATCTTCACCTTCTTGTAAGAAATAAGCTTTTGTAGTAGGGTCAATTGATGTAATACCTGTAGCTTTTGTCCAAGTATTTAAAGTAGTATCTGATACTGAATTTTGTACTGAAACTTTTAATGTAGAAGTATCCGCATTAGCACTTGGTATAATAAATCTTTGATCTGGATCAGAACTATTTGCTGTATATTTAAAAGTGACTAGTGTACCTTCAAAAACAGATATGTTTGAAAATTTGTAAACACCATTTAGTGGTGTTGCTGTGTGAGTTGCGTTAGTGACAAATTGATAAGTCGTTCCGTCAACTGTAGATGTGAAAGTTGTACCTTTTGTCATTGTGACTGCAGAACCAGAACCATTATTAATTAGAATATCAATTATTCCTGCTGATGCTTTTGGTGATGTTGGAGTATATCCTAACATCTTCGCCAACGATACAATATTTTTTCTAATGTCAGCACTGTCTAGGTACATTTCATTTGCTAACATATTAGCATTGAAACCTAGGTAGTGAGTATTGTAAGCAAGAACATCTAAAAGAACTGCGAAACCTGATCCTTCAAAGTTATAATCTTGGAACTCTGATTGATTTTGTAAAAATGTTTTTAGATTGCTTTTGATATTATCAAAGTCTAATTCTGATACTTCTAATTTATTACTTGCCATTTTATCTTAATCTTTCTAAAAATGTTTCTACTGTTATTGGTTGTACTACTCCTATTACATAGAAACTAATTGATACTGCATATCTATTTCTATCTAAATCTGGTTTAGCAATAATTTGTACTAATTTAATTCTTGGTTCAAAATTATTTAAAACTTCTTCAATTTTTCTTTGTAAGTTTAGAGCTGTCAATGGTGTCACTGGCTCAAATAATAATGCTCTTACATTACCACCAATCTCTGGGTGAAAAGGTCTTTCAAAGTGATTAGTTTGAATTAAATTTCTAACACTTCTTTTAACTGCCTCTGCGTCAGTCAATTTATTTACATCATTAGTGACTACATTTCTATTAAAGTCTAAATCTAGGTCTTTGTATATACGACTTGATCTTTTACTTTTATTAGATACATTTTCTACACTATAATTAGGCATACCAATATTTATACACTAACCAGAGGATACATTTGAGCTTCCTGTAGAAGCAGCATTAGGTACCCAACTACCATGACCACCAGTTGCGTCACCAACTCTATGAATAGCGATACTATTTACTCTAACTGTTGAACTACCTGCCACAGCAGGGTCGCCACAACTTGTTGTATCACCAACTCTAATTGAGGCAGCGCTGTTTATTGATACATTTGGCGAACCACCTGTATATGCTGTTTGATGAAAGGGATTGGGTGTTGGACTTGCGTGTCCTACATGAACATCTAAACCTGATCTAACACATGCTGGCATTATTTTCCTTGTGAGTTGTAAACTTTAAACGATCTTTTCTTACTTTTGTTCATTGAACTCAATTTTACGCCTTTTCTATTTCCTTGTGATGTTTTTTTAGGCATTCTTTCGTGTGGTACATAACCTTTTGATATTTTAGCCATTATCTACTACTTTGAGCGAGTTTTGCCGCTGCTTTCTTTTTTTCTATTATTATTGCCTGTCTAATTTTTCTACCTACTGGTATTTCAACAGAATCACTAATTTGTTTGCCTCTTTTACTGATATATTCAACACCAATAATTTTATCTTTAAAATCACCTTGAACAGCTATGATAGCTTTCTTCAAACTCATTTTTTCAACTTCTTTTTCATCACCATTTTCATTCCAAAACTTAAACATTCTCATTTTACTCATTATTTTTATGCTCCATTAAATAAATCTTCATTATTTGTTATTTTTTCTTCTTTTTCTTCGTGTCTGCAGTTTCTACAACACAAAGTTTCTCCAGCTTCATCATATTTCTGCCAACAATACTTATCACAGTGGCAATTGTGTCCGCAATTTTGACAATATATCATATATCTTATTTATATTAGTATTTACAACGCACATTTGCGTGTTGTAGATTCGTTTCTGTCAATTTTCCCTTATTTTCTAACGCTGAATCACCAATTTTTTCTAAATCTGGCCTAATTTTACACGCTTTTATTGAACAAGAACAAACCATGAACAAAATAATTAAAAAACTGACTAATAGCAAGGGTTTTTTTATCATTTATTTTGCTTTTTAACCATTTTATTACTGTACTATTCTATTTATCCTGATATATTAGCTAGTATATGATAAACAAAAACATAAAAACAAATAATATGACGATAGTTAGAAATATCGCATATAAACAAATAGAAAAAATGAATAAGAATATCAAAGAAGTTATTGAAGTTGATAATACTCTATTAACTATGATTGATATTAATATGAAAAACGCTATTAACAAAATTATTAACGACTACAAATTAAAACAACATTTTGATTGGTTAGAAATCAAATAACAACAAGGGAGAAAACACTATGACTACACTATCTACTAAAGCAATGAGTGACATTGAGAAATACAACAAGTTGAGAGAACAAGAAATATTAGATTTAACTAACAAGTATAGATCAGATAAAAAAGAAACATCTGTTGTTAAAGGTATACCGATTGAACTATTAAGTAGATTTAAAACTTACATGAAAGTTATGAAAAAAAATGTTAGATTTAGATACAGAGGTATTACTACAGATTTATATGACAGACCACAATCGTTTTGTCATTTAGCTGGTGCAACAAGTTTCGCAATATATAAAAAATAACAAAAGGAGTAAACTATGAAAACACAAAAAAACAAAATGAAAAAAGTATATGAATATATGACAGTATTCTTCGCAGTACTAGGTACCTTAGCTATGGTATCAGCAACTGGTGCGGTAGAAACTGATCAATGGCTATTAGGTGCGGCAGCTGTGAGTACAGGTATTGCCAGCTTTATTATATCATTATTTTCACAACAATTATATTCGGAGGCTAAGTAATGATTAAAGAAATGAACACTTTTAATAATAAGTTATTTTCAATGTCTATTGAAGACTTGAATAACACTAAAGACTTAATCGCTGACATTATTAAGAACAAAGTAAAGTCTGTAATGAAAGTTGGTATGAAAGTTAATGTGGTACAAAAAACTAAAAAGACACCAGGTGTGATTACAAAAATCATGCAATCAAAATGTTTAGTTGATTTATCTGGTAGAGTATACAGAGTACCTATGTCAATGTTGGAGGTTGCGTAATGATAAGAGTAGAAGAAAAATCAGAAACACTATTAGCTGGTATCGGTAAAATGATTGACGCCATGGTTGTTGATTATAGTAAAGGCAATACTAATGAAAGAATGTTTAACGAATACAAAGATGGTTTTAAAACTATCGTTGGTCAAAAGTTTATCAAAGTGACTAATAACGGTAGTGTAAAAGCTTTTGTTGTTAAACAAGACGATGGTAGATTTAAAATGGGTGATATACTTAAAGCATCTAGTTGGAGAGCTCCAGCAAAGAATAGAGCTAGAGGTAATGTACTAGAAGCTGGTTATTCTATTCAATGGACAGGACCATTATATTTGAGAGGTTATAATTAAAATGAATAATAAAAGAAATAAATTAGAAAGAAAACTAGATGAATACAATCACACAATGGAGTTGATCAGAACTATCATTCCAGTTGCGATATTATGTCTTCAGGTAGTTATATTGGTAAAACTTATATGATAAAAAAAGGTAAATGTACAGTATGTAAAAAAGTATTCATATTAAAGAAAGATGAATCACTTATAGGTAAACTAGGAATAATACCTGTTGATCTATGTAAGACACACTTAAAAAAAGTTTTATCTTATGATGAAATGAATTTAAATGATACAAGGGTATAATGGACAAGTATCTTAAATGGATAGCGACAGGATTTCTAATGATAGGTTGTGCTGCTAACTCTGTGGGTATATATCCACTAGGACCAATCACTACTTTAATAGGTGGGTTCTGTTGGTTGGCCGTAGCTATCATGTGGAAAGAAGCCGCACTCATAACAACCAATCTTGTATTATCAACAATCACTATTGTCGGTTTAGTATATACATATATTCATTAACACAGGCAGGTGTAGTTAAACGGTATAACACCTATTTGTGGAATAGAAGTCGGTTGTTCAACTCAACCCGCCTGTACCAAATTTAAATTCCTTGTAGTCTAGGATCCTTAGAAAAAAGATTTTTCTTCGCCTTTGGTCTAGCGACACTATCTTTACTTCTTTTTCTTAATTGAGCTCTAGTAGAAATTTCTTTACTTATCTCTTTTCTTTGAGCTCGTAGGTCTTTTATTAAGTCCATACTTTCTCCTTTTAAAAGAGCGTTTCTTCAACCTTTGTGGTTTACTTCCGTCCGTTTCCGGATAAACGATATAACTATTTATTCAACTTTTGACACAGCATCCTTTAAATTTTCTAAAGGTACTAAACCTAAGTCTAATAGATAACCTCTTTTACCTGCGGCTTTTTTAGAAGTAAACTCTTTTACATATTCATCAATACCTGGTATGACACCAATGTGTTGATTTTTTACATAAAAGAATAATGGTCTACTTATTGGATAAGAACCATCTTGTATTGATTCTAAAGATATTTCTACATCTTCAATTGTATGTGCTTGAACTTTATCCATTGAGTTATCGTAATAAGAGAAACCAAAAATACCAAAGTATTGTGGCTCACCTACTAACTTGTTAATAATCAAAGTATCGTTTTCACCCACTTCAATAACTGGTCCATCTTCTCTTAAAAGATAACAAGCCTTTTTACCTTTTTCTTTTAAGATTTCTTCTGGACAACCTTTTTTCATCACTAGACTATTCCAAGCATCTCTTGTACCAGATGTTGCTGGTGGAGTTAGAATTGCTATTTTATAGTCTGGTAAACTAGGATCAATATCTGACCATTTAGTTGGTCTAGGACCTAAGTCAGCCATTGCTTCCCATAAGTGTTTTTTTGTAAAGTTATATTCTTTACCTTTTACAGAACTTGTAAATGCGATACCATCTAATCCTACTATAACTTCAGTAATATCTGTGACACCATTATTTTTACAAAGTTTTATTTCTTTTGATTTGATCTTTCTACTTGCGTTTGACATATCGGGTGTGTTTACTCCGATACCAGCACAAAATAATTTCATACCACCACCAGTACCTGTAGATTCAATTACAGGTGTTTTAAACTTTCCTGACTTACCAAATCTTTCTGCTACAACTGTTGAAAATGGATATACGGTAGAACTACCAACTATATTAATTTGATCTCTTGCTTGTGCTGTTATTGTCATCAAAGACATTATAAAAGCGATTACTAATAATCTCATCTTATCTCCTATGTTTGTTAAGACTTAAAGTATTTACCTTTTCTTTTTAGACTTTAACAAAACTTTAACAATTCTCTTTTCGTCTTTAGGTTGTTTCTCAATTAGCTTAAGGAAATAAATGGTGAGTAGTGAGTTGGGTTGGTAGGAGGTGTATTCGCTTCGTTTCTTATTCACAAAGTTTACTTTTATTTAGTATTACTTTGCTTTGAATAATATCCTTAAATAACGAGGTCCAGTATCAGTAGATGTAGTACCTCTAAATTGAAAATCTATCTCATAGTTATGTCCATTGACAACTGCTCTAAATCGTATAAAGTTATATTTTCTTACACCTGTTTCAGCATAACCATAACTGTCTTTAGTTAAACCAGATAATGAAATCTTATGACCAAATCCTTTTATATTATCAATATGATTATTACCTGGACCAACTTTCAATACTAATACAATATCAGGTCCTAAGCATTGTATTAATAAATCTCTAAATCTTGTCAGTATAGATGAATAGTTATAATTCTTTGGTGTCTTTGCCGCATACTCTTTACCAAATGCTTTACCCATTTTAACACCATCAAAACCAAAGAACTCATTAATCATTGTTCTTACACTAGCAGTCGGTGATCTAAAGTAATTAATCACAGTCGCATTATAGATGTAAAATGAATTACTAAACTTTAAAGATAGATGATGTAATACACGATTGCTTTTATTGTAGATATTGACATCAGATACTTTACCTTTAACATTGTTCGTCACAGTTGCTTTTGTCTTTGTAAAAGTAGGAGGTCTACGAGTATTTTCTGAACCCACTCCTTTAACATAATAACTGCTATCTTGTTTTAATCTTATAGTCTTAACTAATTGTTGAATAGTGTCAGGGTGTTTTAACTCATCATAGTCAGCACCTTTTAACCAGTTATTTAAATCAGCAACGATTTGGTCTTCAAACTTTAGACCACCCGCACCTTTTGCCGCCATAGGCTTAAACACTAATACTTGACTAGCGCCTGTGACATCTAATTCTGTAATCTTCTTTCGTGGGTTAAAGAGTATTCTATTTCTTTTAAAATACTTCTCCGTTTGTTCTTGTAGTGAAGTCCGATCTTTAGACCGAGCAAACAATTGCTTTCCCTTAACCTCAAACTTTACCCCTTTATAGAAGTCTAACTTTTCTAACTGTTGTTTTAACATAATACTTACTCTATACTATATTTAGAGAAAAGTCAACAGAGAAATTTCGCTAAATTTTCAGAGTCGCTGGAGGGGGTGCTTGGCACTAATAAAGAAAGTAATCCTTAAACTTATTATACCAGTATTTCCCTGATTCTCTTAAAGTTTCATTCTGTTGTCTTAATCGTTCTAGTTTCCGTTCTAAGACACGCAGAGAAACTTTACTGATTGGCCGTTCAACCTTATACGACTTTTCTACTCTTTCAATTACAAAGTCAATATCGGGACAAGTATAGTCCGGTACTTTAGGAGCTAAACGCTTTAATCTTTTTAGATGTTTACTTCGATCAGTCTTTGTATTGACCTTATTAGTCCTTTTAAACAAATCCGTGTCCTTCTATTGAGGATAGTCTAATCGCTGATGTGATGTGAAATTCGCTTGTTGTTGTTTTTCTTAAATACTCTATTATTTATAGACTCTATGGTTCCCTGAGACCATTCAACATGGATATGTATAAGAACTCTGAACTCTACACTATAACGCTACAATTAAACGCTAAGGATATTCTATCGCTATCAGAATTGTTTGTCATCACTCTGTGTGTCAAAAAAGACGGAAACAATATTAACTCATTAGCAATTGGATTGTATTCATAATCAATGGTATTGTACGGCGTGTAATTATCTACTACATTCTTACCAAAGAACATATCAAACATAGAAATCGGATTTGTAAAAACAATACCACCACTCCCTTTAGGAACACTTAAATAGAACACACCAGAGATTAACGACAATGGGTGTCTGTGAGCTATATTATAAGAACCAGGAGGATTAATGTTAATCCATAAATTGTCTATCTTTGTAGGCATTTTCATTCCAAGTCTTTGACAATACGCATTACAAGTATAATCAATATCTTTAAACAATTCATTTAACGGAAGATGAGCGCCGGTTAGTATTTGACTTTGATAACCACCATCATTAGATACGACAACACTTGGATTGTTTCGTTTGTATTGAAGGACATAATCAATCATAGATTTGTTATCCAGATGATCAAACACTGTGTTGTATAATGGGGTTTTAAATATGTCTTGTATCATGTCGTCTATTGTATCATACATTATTTATAAAGTCAATACTAAGCGTAAAAGAGAACAAACAAAGAACACGACTTCAAAAATACCCTACAAAAACAATGCAAATAAACCATTGACATTCCACCGAATCTATGTTATACTAAATGAATAACCAAAGGAGAAAACACTATGATAAAAAACACTATAACAAAACAATCACTATTTAATACATTTAAGACTTTAAATGATAATAAATCAAAGATATCGTTTCTAACGAAAATGAAGAATCTTAAATCATCTACAAATAAGTTGAAACATTTAGATATCAATTTTGATAATCTAATTAAACTATACTCATAAACTAACAAAGAGAGAAAACACACTATGAAATATAATAGAAACTTAAACCTTGATATTGATAATAACGATTATTATTATAGAATCAACAAAAACAAAAACAATCATATCGTACAACAAAAAGTAGACAGACCACAATATCTAAAAGATGATATAATGAGATTATCAACAAATGAGTCACTTGATACGATTAGTGAAGTGTCGCCAGTTGTAGTTGATAATTGTTTAGAAGAATTTAAAAGACAAAATTTTAAAGAAGTAGTATCTTTAGTATTGTCTTCTTTAAGACCACATGAAGAAAGAGTATTGCGTTTACGATTCGGTATAAACACAGAAGAACATACCTTAGAAGAAGTCGGCGTGAAGTTTCATTTAACAAGAGATCGAATTAGACAAATAGAAGCGAAAGCGTTAAGAAAGTTAAAACACCCTTCTCGTTCTAAAGAATTGAAAGACTTTCTATCTCAATGTTTATAGTCTAAAAAATATACTCGAAAAAAATTCAATATAAAGACTAAGCAATGAGCCGGAGATTGAGCGCCACCTTAATAGTACGAGAAAAAAAATAACTCTCAAGGTATGCCTTAAAGTTGTTATTACATTTATAGATTAGAAATAGCAACAGCTTTCATAAAGGCCTTTTCTATATACTGAGCAATCTAAGGATTTAAATCTATTGTAGAGCCTCGGTGTGTGACACCACCAGTAGTATTGGAAGTCTTTGTTCCTTCTATTGTTTCTGTTGTATTGCCGGCTACTTCTACCGTATAGTTCCCACCAACTTTTAAATTGTAGTCACCGCCGGCATTCATATTAATCTTTCCTTGTACTGTGTGTATATTAACATCGCCACTGTCTACTTGTATATTAATGGAAGCGCCGGCTCCTATCTGTATATCATAGTGATTGTCCGTTGTATTACTCTTATTGATAAACAGCTTATGTCTGCCATCTATTGTAATGTCTGATTGGCCAGCGATTGCTATTCTTTTGTTAGCACTCATTAGCTCATACGAATCACCTTTGATTATCTCAATCTTATTGCCATCCTTGTCTATCTCATATGATGTTCCTGTTCTATGGCTCTCGTGTATTCTCTCATTGCCGCTGGTGTCATCAAATTCTCTTATATGTCCACTCTCACTTTCATAGACATGATTGTATGGATAATGCGCAGCATACGGTATCGCTGGCTGGTCAAATGTGTCACCATCAGACGAAACAGCATCAGAGCCATCGGCGTTGACAAAGGCGTTAAAGTCAGCTGTGGCTATCCCAGTTAATCGTGTTGATTGTCGTAATGTTAAAGATAGATGTGGATTGTCCTCATTGTTCACAGCTAATCTATTGACATCAGGTTCTTGTTTGTATTTGGGATAGATACCATTCGGGTCATAGAATCCACCAGCTTGCGACAGCTCCGATGGCTTCCCTGGTAAAGAACCAAGGACCAATGGCTCTTGCTTATTGTTCCCATCTCTAAAGTATCCAAACACCCAAGAGCCTTCTACTAGACCTAATGGCGTTTGACCTAATCCACTTATACCTGAACTTGTAATAGGAAGAACAACTTGCGCCCATGGTAAATCAGCTGTAGGAAGAATACTTTGATTGCTTGTGTGATGGCCAAGTGCTCTCACTCTTACTCTGCCTGCGAACTCCGGGTCTTGTCTATTCTCTACAACGCCAACGAACCACAGAAAACCATTGTGTCCTATAAATTTGTCATTAATCATTTTTATTTTTTCCGATATGCCTTTTGTTTTAATACACTGGCTTTACGCTATTTAATAGCATTTAGCGAAAGCACACGCAAGGTTAGCTATATGTATTATCTTTGTTGTTTATCAATTTAAGACTCGCAAGAAGGCCCTTAATTCTAAGTAAACAAGGGTGTTTTACATGGTTCCAAGAGCTATCAGTGCCTCGGTGTCCTTTAAAGAACCCATTGTACTTGTTTCTCTCATTGGCCTCTGCTGAAGCAAATGAGTAGTCATCTATGATTGTCTTAATTTCTTCTTTAATATTCATTATCATTCTCTTATATTGTGAAAGTATGTCTTTCATGTTGTTAGTTATCTATCCTCTCATAGCCACCGCTTATAGTCGTTCCTACACGCTCTAGCAGCGATTCTTCAGCGATTCTCGGAGTGTATCCCATTATACCTCATCTCCTTGGTCTTTAAGTATATTATCGTCTAAATCGTATTGTAATATGTTTAATCTGTCTTTGTTGTTTCTTTCTGACAGTGTATCTAAATCTTCTTCTGGATATGAATCCTTAACTGCGTCTTTAATCATCTCTATGTTCATCGCATGGTAATCGTTTACTGTGTCTATGCTATGTCTGATTGATTTGACTAGGTATCTGCCAGATAGAAAAGGGTCGTTATCGTAGGGATTATCTCTTCCCATTGGCTCGTATGCTGGCATTTCAAACGCAACTAAATCACCACATGAAATACCAGTAAATCCTGGGACATCTATTGATATGTTCATTGTTTCAAATGACAGTCTTTGTGATAATCGTTTTGGTGTGGTCTCGTGGTAATTTGGCATCTCTGCGTTGTTATGTATATTACTTGTATCACTTAAAAAGTATAATGTGCCTTCGGGAAAATCACTAAATGACTTACCTTGTTTGTAATTAAACAGTGGCAGTATACCTTTGCCATCTGTCTTACTTCCTTGTCCATCATGTTCTGTATGAAATGCTTTAGGATACTCTGTTAGATAATCAAAATCTGTTTCTTTAAATGTCTTGTTGAAATTGTCATGTGATACGACTTTACTGTTATAGATACCGTTTCTTAAATTCTTTAGTGTATCAAATTGACTGTTGATTTGAAAGCCTTTAACTGTCTGCATCTCTTTTACAACTTGTCTATTGCCTGTTTCATCTCTTATGTTTGCCGGTGTAGGACGATACAGCGCCACTACTGGTCGTGCTGTTGTATCTGTACTCGCCAACATACTCTCATATGATTTAAAGTGAAATCCAAGTGCGTTTTCAAAGAACATCATACCTGGTGTGTGATGTTTCTTACTTTCTGCTGACTTACAAAACAAATCCAATGTTTCAAAGGGTCGTATTCTTGGTATGACAAATTTACGAATACCTTTTGTTTCTTCTAAAATTAATGTCTTGTCACTGTCTAAATTGTTTCTGACTACTTTCAATACATTATTGTCTATGCTGTCTTCAAATGCGTTCTTTACTTTGACTTGTTCATTTGTAATCATTTCTTTACTTGCGAAGTTAAGTACATAGATTTGAGTACGAGGATTTAATCCTTGTCTATTTGAAATCTTGTAGATATGCATTGGGTGACCTGTGGCTGTGGTAAAGTCATATGCTCTACTTGTTCCAGGTGTAAACAACTTAAATTCTATTTGTTCAAAGCCAGTTAGTGGTAAGTGATTGGGAACATTCTGTGCGTCTGTTAAGACAATGTTGCCTGATAGAGTTTTGTTTGTAATACTTTCATATACATTCAACTCAGTCACAAGCGACCTTACACTTATTCTTTTAGGTTTGTTTTGACCTTCTGACGATTGGTATGAAACTAACTGGACATCTGATAAAGAATATTGTCCAGCTCTGTTTAGTTGTTCTGTGTTAATATCATTGTACATTTTTCACTACTTACTAATTAATTTATCAAATTCTTCTATGAATACACCTAGGAAACCAGGTTGTAATAGTTTAATACTTCTTTTCTCATCTTGTAATCTTTGTTCGTATTCTCTATTGGATACTGACGCAGCTCCAACTTCTGTACTGTTGACTTCTATTTTGTGTGAGTAATCATTTGGTCCGTTGCTTGTCAATGGTCCACTTGATTGTGTAATTTCATAATGATGTATCGCATCTGGATTATCATACTTTGTAGTTATATACTTTTCAAAGTCTTGGTTTGTCAGTGGCCAACCGTAATATCTATCTGTGATATTATTTGTCATTAGAATTACCCAATGTAATTCAGGGTCACCAAAATGTTTGTATGCTGTGTCTTCTGGTTTCTCACCATTTGGTACATCATAAGTGTCATATAAAGAAACTTCATCTATAATCTTACTTCTTACCTTGACTCTTCTCATTAGGTCAGTCACAATCTTTTGATTGCCGTCACCTTTCATATCGTAATTACCTGTTGGAAATTTAGAAAAATACATATTAGAATCCGTCCGCCACTCTTTCTTTTGTCATAATTTCTGTTTCTTTAAATGTCAGATTGACTGTTGCTAGTGTTGGCGCAGCACCACCTTCATCAGGTATGAAAGATGAAATCACACCTTCTGGTGCATAATCTACTTCCATGTTAGTTAGTACACAACGACTTACTCTAGGTATGTATGTGTTTATATCTTCTCTGTACATATATGTTATTTGAAATTCACTTGGTGTATTGAAATAACCTTTTGTTGTTCCCTGGTACTCGGGCAACATATGAAACTTGAACATATTAATAATTTTGTGTATGCTATCTTTTTCAGATGGGTTCTTAGGAGCAAACTCAAAGGGGAAACTAAACTCTCTAAATGGTACAGATTGAAATGTCACTTCCATTTGTGGGTTAACAGCTTGTCCAAATGCTTTATCGTATGCCGCTTCAGCACCTTCAAATCCTGGTATCAAACTAGCAGCACCAAATAGTGCCTTTCTACCAATTTGTTTTACAGCGTCACCACCGACACTACCCATTGATTTTAATTTCTCTACAAATCCTTTTGTATCTCTAAAGTCACCTATTCCTTGTCCTATTAGACCAGCGATACCAGTGGCAGGCGTATCGTATGTAGCGCCATATCCAAACTTCAATGACTGAGCTGGTGTGTATAATATTATACTATCACTTATAAAACTATGTGTTGGTGTCTTTTCATTTAGTCCTGATTTAGGATTTATCTTTCTCGCCTCAGCAAATTTACTTGCCTTAATTTTGTTTACAGTATCTCCTTGCGCAGAAGAATAACCATATTCACCAACTAAATTGTTTGAGTTAGTAGCAATCTTATTATTACTAAAATTAGTTGATTTGAATTTTGATGAGTTATGCATTATAACATCAAATATTACATAGTGGCCTTCTCCTAAGTTTGCTGTTTCGTTAGGGTAGAATACTGTACCATATGAATATGGATTTTCTTTCATATGTGATGTTGGATTGATATTTTCTATCTCTAAAGGTGACTTGTTTAGTAGTTTAGCCGCAACCTTAGCAGATTGTGATTTACCCGCAACTAGTCCATGCGTCAAACTACCAATTGAGCTGGTAATCTGATTCTTAATCGCACCTTTTATAACATTTGAAATCTTACTTGTAAAAGCCATCTAAATATCCTTGTAATGATAATATTTATAACACCATGAGAAAGTCATACCAAGGTTTATATCGCCCATCAAACCCTAAAAAATATGTGGGTGACCCGGCCAAAATAGTGTATCGTTCTTTACTAGAGCGTAAGTTTATGCTACATTGTGACCGTAATCCAGACATAACTAATTGGGCTAGTGAAGAAGTATCTATTAGATACTTCAATCCTATTGATAAAAAGTACCACAAATACTATCCTGACTTCATTGTTAAGACTATTAAGGATAAGAAATTTGTTATAGAGATTAAACCATCTCGTCAATGTGTACCACCAAAACCTACCAAAAAGAAAACAAGATCGTTTATGCGTGAGTCATTTGAATATATTAAAAATCAAGCGAAATGGAAAGCAGCACAAGCTTACTGTGAAGATAATAATGCTGAATTTAAATTGATTACTGAAAAAGACTTAGGCCCTTATTAAGGCATTACATAGTTGAGATTTGTAAATGTATCGTCAACATTTTTATTCTGTACAAATCCTACAGTTGTACTACCACTACTATTAACACTAGATTGATTTGTATTATTTAATATGACAGGTGGGACTTCGCCAGTATCATACATCTTAGATTGTTTCTGTTCTTGGAATAAAGTTTTAGCAGTTGACGCATCACCTGTTCCAGTTGCACCTGAACCTCTTAATTGGTTTCCAACAACTTGTCTATTCATCATTATTGCTGACTTGGTACCTTTGTCATAAACAACATTAGATTGTTCATTACCCATACCTGCGTTATCGCTAAATCCATTATCTTGTTCTCTTATTGGTTCCAGGTATCCACCTTTATCTACAAACCCACTTTGTGTATTTGCTTCAACATCACCAGTAAAGTCTGCTGCACCTTTTTTAATTCTTTCTTGTTTTGCTGCTTCTTCTTTTTTCTTTTTCATTGTAGAAGTTTCCATTAATGTTCCAAAATCTCCCATGAAAGGTAATTTTCTTATTAATCCAATAACTGTATTAACTGCAATTTTAAAGAAATCTGTAAATGCCGTAAATGCTTTCTTAATAAAATCACCTATCATTTTAGGAACACCCATTATAAACTTACCTACAGCCATTATCTCGTCTTTGAAATATACTATTCCAGCTATTACACCAGCAATCGCAAGACCTATTAATACTTTAGTTCCCATTAAAAATTTACCTATTGCCATTATACCTTTTTTAAAACCTTTTAGACCTTTCATCAAACCACCATCAGCAAAAAACTTACCAATCTTCATAATGTCTTTACCAAGGTCACCTATTGCCATAAATGCATCTCCAACAGCTATGAATGGTGCTTTTAATTCTTCGTAAAATGTACTACTAGGTCCAAATCCAGTATCGCCATCTGGTTTCAATGGATTTAATGTTTTATCTTCTCTTTCAATTTTTAACTTATCAGCTTGTATTTGTTTCTCGCCTTCTATTATTTCTTGTCTATCATCATTAGAAAGTTTTTCTTGCGATAACAGTTCGTCCATTCTAGCAATAATTTTCTTTTCTCTATCTTCAGCAAGACTCTTATTCTTTTGTAATAACTCTGTTCGTTCTGCTATTTCTTTTTTAGTCAGTATGTGAGTTTCGTACATAAACTCTCTACCTTGTTTATCAGCTTTAACCTCAGCAACAATATTACTAGCTCTAAGCGTTTCAACTTCTTTTATTTTATCATCTCTTTGGACTTGTGCTTCTTTTAGTGTTTTGGCTAGACCAGAATTAAAATCTCTTAAATCAATATCTAACTTGTCTAAAACCTTTTCTGTTTGAGCAAGTGCGTTCTCAAATCTAGTAATACTACCACTTGTAGCATCTTTCGTTATTTGAATTGCAATGTTTCTTACTTCTGTAGGTGATATGACAGTTTTCTGACCAGCAGCCACAGTCTTCATAGTAGAAGACATTACCACTTTCATTAAACCTTTAATATCTGATTCTTTTATTGCCATTAGTCTTTATTTTTTACTTTAGATGGTTTACCGTTTACATATATCGCAAACCAGCCAGCGCCTGCGCCAACTACAACAGATACTAAACCTGCTTGTGCGTTGTTAGGTGCTTCTAGTGCCATAAACCAAGTTATAACTTCCATGAAAGCATAAGCATATGCTATCATCATTAATCTTGGTACAAATCTCCAATTAGAAAGCAATTCAGGTATTTCTACCTCTATGAAATGCCATAGTTGTTTTATGCCGTATTTAAATCCTGACCAACCTGATCCAAATATGTTTTTAATTTTTTGTATCATTATTTCTCTCCTCTACTTCGTCTTTCGTTTTCGTCTTTAATATGATTTATTAGCATTTGAACATATATATCTCGTTCCCAAGGCAACATATTCTCTACTTCATTCAAACTATATTTATGATGATGTAATAACGCAAAATTGACTTCAAAATAGGCCTCTAGGCTATTATGGGCGAGGCTGATTCGAAAAAATCATTCAGTCCAGTAAGCGTGACCTTACTTTTTACATTAGTCGTAGGGTTAGTCACCTCAAATTCGTGTCTAACTCTTGGCATAGTATCAAAAAATTTCTTAATTTTAGCAAAGCTTTCTTGCGATAAACTTTCAAAAAACTCCTTAATTTCTTTCTCTGTACTATCCTTCGCTGGATATATTTTCTCGCCCTCAAATATGTGATCAACGCATGTGGCTAGCATATTAAATACTTGTTCCATATTCGCTTGATCTATATTTGTGCCTGACTTTAATACCTGCATCGTTGGATACTTCATCACTACACCTAAATTTCTACTCTCGTCCACAATAATTTTATTTGTGTGGTCATCATCTACTTCTACATTTACTTTTGTTAAGTCAATCTCAACATCAGCATAAGTCTTTTTGTCATCTGGACATAAAACTTTAAACTTTGATACTTCACCTACGGATTTTGCTCTTATGTTCAAAAAAAGATATTCTAAATCAAACATAGGTAATTCCTCAACATTTAGGGAACCATATGTACAAGTATCAACAATTTGTTTTGTTGCCTCATATATCTCAGATTCCTTTTGAGATTCCATAGCCATTAAAAGTATCTTTTCTTCTTTTACTAGAAATGGTCTGTATTTAACTTTTATATCTTGTGATGGTAAAGTCAATTCATATCGTGGTGCTTCCACCTTTGGTAATGCCATTATATCTTACTCCTTATTATAAATTTAACGGTGGTATTTTAAATGGTGGGAATACTCTTCCACCAGTTATTCTACCGATTGGCGCTCTTCTTCTTAAATCGTTAAGAACATCACGCCCTGCTCTTCTCAATTCTGGTGGTAGTCTTCCTAATAATCCACCAAATAGTCCACCTGCTGTTTTTACTTCAGGTGTTCCAAATTCTGATTGACCTAAGTCTATTTGACCTGCTTTGTCAATAAAGTAATTAACCCAATATCTAAATCCAAATGTCACTTGGAAAGTTTGTACATTGTTGTTTTCATGTGAAAATTCAACTGCACTAATATTTTTTGGATAACAATCAAATAGTTTAACTGCATATGTTATATCATCACGCTCTTGTCTGCTAGCAAAACTTCCTAACGCAAATATATTCATATCAGATACATAATTGTCGTAATAGTTTTTATTAAATGATGTTGTACTAAATGCTGCTTGTTGCCATAACTCAAAGTATGATCTTTCTCTCATAAACTTATCCAAGTAAAATGTTGCAGTTATATCTGCTGAGTTAAAATCTACTACATGACTTCTAGCTGGAGAATTTCCATGTCTAATTTCTTTTGTCACCACTTCTCTATTTGGCATAGCTATTTCAGCACAAAATGCTCTAACTCTTTTACCATTCGCATTGTGTACTGCTTGTAATTCTTCTGACAATTTAAATGCTTCTATTCCTTCGCCAGTTCCTTTAACATTAACAGCTGTATCTTCACCACCAACACCTCCACCAAAAGATAATCCTCTTGGTAAGAAAAATTCTGTATAAAATCTTGCCTTACGAGCAAAGCCTTCAGCTTCATTTACATAAGCTTGAAATCTACCCATAGTAGTTTCAGGATTACCACCAGCTTTCTGTCTTAATCTTGGATCTCGTTCTACATTGTCAAGTGAGCGATCTCTGGGTATACCTACTCGTATGTCGTATCCACCAATTCTTTTTCCTCCTCGTAAGATAGCTATAGCTGTATCCCCCTTTCGACTCTCCAGTATTTTCTAGCAGTCGGTCTGCTTATATTTAAATCTTTACACATTTCTATTAAACTCTTATAAACTTTTCCTTTATAAATTCTTTCTTTGGCACCTATACCTAATTTGCCATACATATGATTTCCTTCACCTGACATCTTTTCTGATGTATTTAATCTCTTTGCTCTTTCTATTGCGCTCTTACTCATATTCTCTTTCCACTCTTGTGTGAAAGTTCTTGTTGAACCTATCGCAACTGGTGTTTTTATTCCACCTGGCATAATATTGTAATAACCATACTTCTTAATATATTTATCTTCTTGTTCAAACGCATCACTACCCTCATATATGGTTTTGACACTAAAATTCTCTTTGCCATATTTTCTTATAGCATTATGTAAAGGCCACTTCGCACCACTTCTAGCAGTTCCCAAATGACATCTAAATCTTTTCATCATAGGTTGCGATGTAAATCCAACATAACTGTGGCTATTTAATTCGTTTGTAATCTTATATACTATCATTTTTTACCGCATTGACATCTCTTGCCAAATAGTTTGTCTATTAGTTTGTTCCAAAGTTTTTTCATTAATACGGTTTTCCTTTTTTAAACTGTGCAACTGGCAACATAACTGCCAATGCTGCTTCGTCAAAATCAACTCTTAAAAAACTTGACCTAACATGACTATACAAATATTTCTTAACAGTAGTTGCTGCGATACCTACATTCTTAACTCTATCATAGGTCGCATCAATTCTTGTACTCTTTGCCATTCCACCAGTAGCAAATCTTTGTAAATTATTCAATAGACTTATTCTTTGTAGAGGTCTTATATAATGAAAGTTCAATCCCATAAAACCACCTGGTATTGTTTCCAATGGTAATACAAGTGGAAATGTATCATACAAAGGTAATGTCTTCTTATATTTAGGGTCGTAAAAGAACATATTTAATCTTCCTTTACTAGGAATACCATTTAATTTACCACTATTCATTAACTTTCTAGCTGTAATTCTATCACCTAAGTCGGCAATAGTTTTTCTATACCAATTAGCACTCTTACGAATGCCGCCTTGTTGAGTTTTTAGTGGGTCAAGGATGCTTATTGCCATGTCTATATTTATACGAAAAAAGAGTGCCGTATTTCTACGACACCCTTAAAGTTTACTGAAGCTTGAGAGAGATTTACTCTTCCTCGGCTAATTTACTAAAATACGATAAAGTATCGTCTTCACTAGCAGCAGGAGAAGTAGCTTCTGTACTTTTCACACTTGGTGCTGATTGAGATGGGAGGTCTACCTTATCAGCAGTTGTCGTGCTTCGTACACCTGTAATCGTCCTATTCAGTTTCTCTTTGAGTTCGTCATAGGTTTTGAAATTATCGGGTGCAAGAAATGGTTTAAGAGGGTGTTGAGAAGACCATAATTTCTTAATGTCTTCATCACCTTCTTTGATTTGTGACACAGCCTCAAATTCAGACTTGTCATAGTTCCAATAACCGTCAACTTTTCTAATCTTCAATTTGAAGTTAGCGCCTTTCCAAAAGTCAAAAGGATTGACTGGTTTCTCATCTTCAAATGCTGGTTGCATAGCTTCTGTAATCTTATCAAATATCTTTTTACCAAATTTGAATAAGAATACTTTGCCCTCATTTTCAGGATGCTTTGGATCTGATTGTACTAATATATTTGCATAGTAAGATAATTTTCTTTTTCTCTTTCTAGCAATTTCTTTGTCACTATCTAAACCTGTATTCCAAAGTCTAGTGTTTTCTTCTGACACAGGGTCTTTGTGACCTAATGTAGTTAGTGAGTTTTCAATGTACCAGCCACCAACATCTTGGAATGCATGTGACCATACTCTTTGCCAAGGTAAGTCTTCTCCATCAACTGATGGTAAGAATCTAATGACAGCGTATCCATTACCAGTTTTATCTAGTTCTGGTTTCCAAAATCTGTCGTCTTGGTATTTTGATTTGTTTTGATCTTTATTTTCTGTACCAAGATTGGCTTCAATAGCCTTGGTAAGTTTGTCAAAGTTTGAGCTTGACTGTTTAAGTGATTCGAAATCCATTATATTTTCTCCTTGTATGTATTTTCGTATTATTATATTTGTGTTTCCTGTTTAATCGGAATCATTATTATTTATAAGACTTCTCTCTTTGTTCTACCCACTTTTTTAGACTTTTTGATTTCGCCTGTTCGTTGTAAGCAGATTTAGGTAAAGACTTTCTTATTTTATATGCTTTATATCGTTCTATCAATTCTATAATCTTGTCTAAAGATTTGTATATAATTCTATCTAACATATTACCCTCATTATACCATATTATTGATCATTTGTCAACCCTAGTTCAAACTTCTTATTGAATTTCTTAAATGACATATATGATATGTTCTTATTCTTTGACCATTCGTGTATCTCTTTTGATACTCTTTCATTAATATCACCATCTTTACCAAGTGGATTGACTTTAATAAAATTAACATTAGGAAACTCAGCCATCAAATGATTCCATTGACTAATCCAATTAGTACATGGTATTGGTGGTGCCTCTGGTGCGCCATAACAAGTTGTTCCCTTGTACAAATTGTTTATTTTAGGTCCATTACTATATAAGTCATGGCCAAGTAAATATATGTCTGTTGTATCTGTGAATTTTGTTAATCCTACCAAGCCAGCTGTGGCGCCACACGCCCAACCTCTATCTCTTAAAACTGATGGTATCAAATCTGTTAAGTCATTTGATTTGTCATTTTCTTGTATCCAACTTACATAACAAGCTGTGTTATTAATCTCTCTTTTAATTAGTTCTGCATTACCTTTATATCTTTTTACAATAGTTGCTTTACCTGATATAGCTGACCCATGGAATACAAATTGTTGAGCATTACCTTTATCGTTTATCTTTATATTATCAAAATATTGTTTTGCTTCTTTCGCAAGTTCAGGTTCTGTACCATAAACAGTATGTTCAAACATCATTGCTGGAAGTTTAGTCCAGTTTCTTAACCAAGTTTCGTTTTCTTGGCAATATCCACTATGATATACTTCATGCGAGATTGCTTGGTCAACAGCACATAATATATCTGGCGCAAAATCTCTATACAATCCATTACAACCAGCAGTCTTACCATGTGGCTTTAGTTTATTTAAATCTATTGTATTTCTACTTTGTCCATTACCTATACAAAATAAGTTCATTCTTTTTCCCTCGTTATTAAATTATCTGGCTTATCAATTGGTTGTCCCATTCTATTAAACCATTTAGTATTAGCATGATAGACATGGTTTAAAGTACCATCAGCGTTCTTAATAGACTTCTTATCTATCTTACCTTCATACTCCTTACCATTCTTCAATATTAGATTAAGATGTCCATATAAGTCACAATATAATCTATCAACAGCTTCACCATTTGGTCCAATCTTATTACTCTCTGGTATAGTATTACTCAATGTTCAACTCCAACTTTGTGACTTTCTTTTCTTGTCCTATACCACCAGTGACAAAATAGTTAGCACCAACTATGTATCTTTGAAAATCACTATCGTTTGGAGTTGTCATATGTTCCATATGACCTGGTATAATAACAATATCACCTGTCTTAACTTTACAATTAAAACTCGTACTGTTAAATATGTTTCTATTAGTCTTGTAATTAAAATCTAAATTCCACTTTTCTTCTATAAAATTATTTCTAGTTGTTAATACTAAATCGCCACTATAACATCTAGCATAATATACTACACTAAAAATACAATTCTTGTGGTCATGTGGTGGGTGTGAGTTGCCTCTTGTAGTTTTTGCTGCCCAACTCGCTGACATAGTAAATTTATTAAACATACCTAACACTTCATCTACATAAAAATTCTTATGTTTTTCAAAAACATTTTCTAACTCTTTAAAGTCATAGTCTTTGAAAAGCTTTTGTGAATTAGATACGACAGATATTTTTTTTCTATGTTCATCAAAATCCTCTGAGGGTGGATAAAACCATTCTACTTCTTTTAGTCTTTCAAACTCTTTTGTATCCATAACATAATCAGTATGAGTATGATATAGTGGAGTAGAAAATAATGGTATGATACTATTTGGATTCATTTACAAATACATCTTTCATAATAAATTTACATTCTGTTGCATTATAGTTTATAAACGGTTTCAATCTGGTAATCGTAGATGCGATTTCAGGCCAGATAAAAGTTTCTTTAATCTCCACATTCCAATTTTTAATAAACGACAAAAAGTGTTCCAAGACGACTGCAGTCTGGTACCCAACTTTTCTTTGAATAAGAAGTTGTAAGATTCTAGGATGCTGACCTTTAGGACTTCTAAAAGCGTTATTAAAAGAAATAGACTTATCATGCAAATCATTGCTAATAGATACACAGTCTGATCTAAAATGATAGGCAAATGCTTCTTTCCTTTTTCTATAATCCAAGTAAACATCTTTACCATCATTTTCCAACAGATTACCAATCCATCTCTTGCGATCTGCAAGAAAGTTAGCAACAAAGAAGTCAAGTATATTATCTTGTCCATATTTTGTACTTAATTTGTGAAAAAAGTATCTATCCTTTCTTTTAGTAAAACTACTGAGTGTCGCATTGACTTTACCACCATATTTGATATAGTCATAAGTTTTAGATGTAAAATGTAGCTTGACACCGAGATAAACTTTATAAACATCAAAACCTCCATACATATTAAATTGGTAATATACCACCCTTTGGAGTGTTTAACAACCTTAAATCAATTGCTTCTACTTGTACTTTTTCTTTTAAACTTTTTGAAACTAAAGATGAAACTGTTCCTGGGTCAATATCGTTTTCTTCGCAATAATGAAGTATAGCTTCCATGTATGTAGTTCTTTTTTCTTTTACTATCTTCTCAATTTCAAAACTAAACTCTTTACTATTCATCAAAATCCGATCTTACTATATGTTTCCTTAAGGCTCTTACAAGTCTTTCTAGGTTATCTATAATATCAATCATAGATTTATCTGTAATGTAATGCTGTTTTGCTTTTAATTTGTCGTATTCTTTTAATGAAATTGAAACCATTGGTGTTGGTGGACTTGCTTCATTTTCATAACTTGCGTCTTCTGATCTATCGTCTGTCATTATATTCTCCTAATTATATAAGTGTAGGGTACTTACTCTCGCTTTCGCCTACACAGTTGCAACTCTATTACTATACCATATTATTGATCATTTGTCAACCGTTGTTAGGTCAAATGTATGATATAATATACATCTTTCTGTTCCACTAGGAACATCAATTACTGACATTGTTTCGGTGTTATCAGTATTCACCATTATAGTCATCATATAAACTGCTTCACCATTAATTTTCATGCCTTCTCTACCTAATGAGATAAAGAGTGGCTTCATATCTGCGTGGTCTGTGTATGACTGAATCATTTCAGGTGTACCACATAATGCAGGTACATTCTGAAAATAGACCTCGCCTGTCTGTTCTTCATGGTCTGCGTTAACACTAAATGCAACCAAACCGAATAATAGTATTATTAGTAATTTTTTCATAGTTAATCCTTTAGCTATTTAGTATAAATTTTATTACCAATAACCAAAACATCTATATCTGAATTTTCATAAAATGATTTTGTATCAGTAGTATTACCTAAAATAGGTTTACCATTTATGTTAAAACTTGTATTTAATAAAACAGGACAGTTAGTTATATCATAAAAACTCTTTAATAATTTGTAAAATGGTCCATCTGTTGGTGTGACACTTTGAAATCTACAAGTGCCATCAATGTGTGTAATTGATTTTAAATTGTCCTTTGTTGTATTTCCAACATACAACATATGTGGATTATGAATATCTGTACCAAAATATTCTTTTTGATGTTCTTCCAATATAGAACAACCAAATGGTCTATAAACTTCTCGTTTTTTTATTTTGTTGACTTTTAACTTAGCATCTGGTGTAGTAGGATTCATTAATAGTGATCTATGACCTAAAGCTCTTGGACCAATCTCACCATTACCTTGATACCAAGCAACAATCTTACCTTCTTTTAAATATTGAGCAACCTTTTCTATCACAGTGTCTTCTACAAATCCATCTGGTCTTTCATCTGTTTGACAATATGGAAAATTATTTAATTTAAATGGTTTTAACTTGTTCTTTATTCTTAAATACTCTATCGCACCTAAACTTAATCCCTCATCAGCACAATGTGGTGGGATTACCAAATTTTTGAATTTATCTTTTAATGAAGTATTCCATATAACATTTTGAGCAACTCCTCCTGAATATGAGATTACATCATCATCATTAGCATATTCACTAAAGAAAGAAACAAGTAAGTTATCTATTCTTTGATGAACAGTTTTTATCCAATCCAATGGTTTTAAATTACCAATTAAGGGATCGCCATGAAAATCAAACCATTCTTCAATATCAAATATTCTATTAATACTATTCATATCAAATTGTTCTAAATGTTTTAGAAAATCATTATTAGTAGTTCCATATGATTGTAAACCCATAACCTTACCTGCATAGTCATCATCATGTTCAGATTGTACACCAAGGTATGCACCAGCTCTATTCATACCTTTACCTATTGAGCCAACTTCAGTTATCAATCCTTTTTTAATTAATTTTCTATCTTTAAAAACGGTCCAAGATATATTATAATCACCATAACCATCTATTACTATATCTACTTTAGGAGTTTTTGTAGTGACAGGAAAACAACTTAATGCATGAGCATAATGATGGTTAACTCTTACTACCTTATTTCTTACAGGTAGATAATTATAATCTACTGCAGGAAAAAAATCTTCGTTGTCTAGTGGTAGTTTGTGGACTTGCGAATCAATGATAATAGCAATTTCATCTATTTCATTATAATCTACATTCCATAAATCTTTTATTTCTTTTTGCCATTGCCAAAGATTATTATAAGCATGATGTTTTATACCATGCTTTCTTTCTGATTTATAATAATGTAGATTAGTGCCGTCAAAATAAGAAATATTACTATCATGCGTACAT